>OLVY01000039.1_pt1 | contig 84670 bp, 66 predicted proteins | sample 1674261 | NCBI WGS metagenome assembly OLVY01 (sample SAMEA103958155, study PRJEB25191) | human gut metagenome | biome: human-associated habitat [ENVO:00009003]; feature: intestine environment [ENVO:2100002]; material: feces | place: Germany | collected 2013/2015
GCTGTCAAAAAACGACGTGCAGATGAAAAGGACATACACCATACAAAATCATTCTATCACGGGCCGGACAATAAATAGCCAATATCATAGGGTTATCTATCCCTTTTTGGCGTTGCTCTCTCTTGCTTGCCTACCGGCCCATTTCTTTTCTTGTTCCAGAATTGTCACACCAGTGTACGAAAGAAATCTGGAAGAAAGGAAAGAAATCACAGAGGTGAACTTAAATGATGTGACAAAAGGAATGTACAGTAAGAAAGGTTATGATGTACTTGTCTACAACGATGACAAGTACGGAAGGCTCGACTCATACAGGCATTTTGACGGCAAACTGACGGGGTTGTCTGTCTCATCCGGGCAGGGAGGGAAGATAATTGTCGTTGTGTGCAACGCGCCCGAAGGATTCCCGGAATGGGAAAATGTGCTCACCCTTAAGCAACTTTCCGGAGTCTGTTTTCAGCTGGAAGACGAATCGGAAGATACTCCTGTCATGGTCGGAACAGCCTGCACAAATGCAGGTGAAAGCTGTGAGATCATGCTGAGGCCTCTTATGGCGTGTGTATGTCTCAAGGAACTCAGTTGTGACTTCCGAGGAAGCGCGTATGAATGGGAAGTACTCTCGGATATAAGTGTCTATCTTACAAACGTCAATGCAGAATGTAGCATTACGGGTGATGCAGGCGTGGGAAAACGATTCATTAACAACGGAGGTCGCGACGATGGCGACTTGAATAAGTTCCGCTGTCCGTCAATCATATACCGGAAAATAGAGAAATCCGTCGGCCCTGACCCGGAAAGCCTTGAAGTGAAACTCTACTGCTACCCTAACCAGACTGATGAAGAAAGTTTCGGTTCTCCGTTCACAAGAATCGTCATAGAAGGAAAGATACGTGGGAAGACATGGTATTGGCCGATTAATCTGAACGCATTGAAAGACAAGGGTATATGTTCAAACGACAGCTACAGCATCAAACTGAGGTTAAGAAGGACCGGAACAGAAGACCCGGACACTGCAATAGAACTTGAGAATGAAACAATTGCGATGGAAATAGAGAAATGGGACGAAAAAGAAAACTATACTGTGGCTTTTTAGCCTTTTTCATAACTACCATTTTGTGTTTATTGGGAGTCAGCGGGTGCACGGCACGCCTTGAAGAGAACCGTGTGCCCACTGACATTAGCCTTCGCTCCATAGCTTCAGTCACGAAGGCATCGGACCCCGATGAAGACAAGATCAAGGATGCAAACATATTCGTCTTCTCCTCGGATGGATTCATGGAACGCTCGGAATTCATCGATGGTGACAGGTGCTCGCTGCCATTGGTAAAGGGACGCGACTATGACATTTTCGTCTGTGTCAACTTTGGCTACAGGCTGAATATCAGGTCATTGGATGAACTTATGTCACTTGAATTCCACCTCGCATACCCCGATGACTATTCAACGGGAATGCCGATGTGCGGATACGTGCGCGGAGCAAGGGCGGGAGATGACATTGAAATACGCCTGAAAAGGCTGATGGCGGCAATCAAACTGAACATAGACCGTAGCCGTCTGGACAAAGACGTCACCATGAATGTGCACAGCATAAGTATTGGAAACTGCCCAAAGAGATGCCGGGTTTTCTCCGAGTCCAAAGTGAATGCACACGAGGAATGCTTCAGTGTCGGATTCAGCAGAGGAAATGCAGAATGTTCCGCGCTCAATCACGGGCTGGAGAACGGTAAAAGCGCTGAGATTGTCCTCTATATGCTTGAAAACCTGCACGGAATGTTCCCAAGGGAAATCAGCGATGATTCCGACAAGGTGTTCAAGGAATCTGAACTTTTGTCTGAAGTCTGCTCATACATAGAAATGGAGCTTGAATACAGTTCGATGACTCATTTCAGCGACGGAGGCTATCTTCGCTATAGATTCTACCTCGGCGAATCCCTCAACGACATGAACGTGGAGAGGAACTGCGTCTATCACATAACAGTCACCCCTGAAAATGACGGGCTCGCAGATAACGGATGGAGAGTTGACAAAACCTCCCTGTCTGATGCCATAGGCTTCAAGATGGAACCGGAAGGCTACTTGGAAGCCGAAATAGGTGAAGTCATACATGTCGGATGCACATTCTCTCCTCCCGGGGCAAGATTCGACATCGGCATTAATGAACTGGAAGAAGACAGGATGAGAGGAATCTACGACTATGTGGTCGACGAGGACGGTCACGGAGTGACTCTCACGATACGAGGATTAGGAACCGGGATGGTCTACATGGAGGCCGGTGAACCGATAAATCAGGCGGGACTGCTGTATATTCACGTAAAGGAAAAATGAATGGAATCATGAAAAATATATGTCGCATTTACCGGCGTGTGGCGCTTGCACTTATGAGTGCAGCGTCTGTGCCATGTATTTTCGGATGCTCTATCCGGGACTTCGAGGAGGAAACAAAAGATGAAGAATCTGAGATTGTGCTGAATTTTATTACTGACATCAGTGAAAAGATAGTAACCCGCTCCGCATCATACACAGACATGATTCCGGAAGACATTAACCTCTACATCTGGAGAAACGGAAAATGCGTAAGACATCTGTTTATGGAAACGGCAGGGACGGACAGCAAAATTTCGATGGCCAGAGGCAGTGGCTATTCCTTCTATGCCATAGCTGGGGCAGGAATGCCTGTCGAGCCGCAGGAGAGCGGATGGAAGATGGACGAGGGAAGCATGCAACGTATGGTCATCAACGCTGACAAGACCATGAAAGGCATTCCGATGGCAGGGAAAATAACCGGCCGCAACATTGACCGGGCAGCAAACACAATTAACATTGTGCTGGAGCGTCTGATGAGCCGCATCGTATTTAACTATGTCCCTGACACGGCTCTTTCCGGTTCTGGCATAAAGGTCACAAGTGTCAGGCTATGTGACGCCGCCTGCATGTCCACGCCCTTCTGCACCGGCTTCAGAGCAAACGAAAAATCTGTACTTGACGGAGATTTCGCATCGGAAAAAGATTTGCAAAAGATCAATTCCGGAGAAGCCGTCACACTTTATGCATTTGAGAATTGCTGGGGTTCGCTACTTCCTGAGAACAGCGACCCATCGCGCAAAGTTCCGGAAGAGTTCGGCTCAATCACCGGTCCGACATTTATAGAGGTCAAATGCGCATTCGGTGAAAACATGCTTCTCAACGGCAGCCTGACCTATAGAATTTACCTGGGGGCAGATGCCGTCTCAAATTTTGACCTGGAAAGGAACGCCACCTACCGGGTTATTCTGTACGGCTCAAGAGACGGACTCGACGAGGTGAGCTGGAGAATAGACAAGGATTTCGGATTCAACGATTCGCTTGCCAACTTCAAGCTTACCAAAAGCCGCCACCCCGTCGACAATCTCTATCTTGGAGAGGTCGTTGAAGGGAGACTTGCAGATATTGATGCCTCTGTTCTGGACTACTTCGGCGGAAGCCTTGACTTGATGATAAGAAGCAGTAAACTGCGCTGTATGTCAGACACGTCTGCAGACGAAAAGAATGATCTGATGAGTCTTGAACTTATTTCCGGACACGATAGCTCCAAACTGACCGTAAACGGGACATGCAAGAACTCCGGAGAAGGATGTCTTTGGCTATGCAGGGCAGACGGAACCCCAATAACCCGCATCTGCAGTGGAATAAGAGTCAACAACCCAGTTCCAGTGATTTCTTTCGCAATGAATGGAGATGCACCGGAACCGATTGACGAGCAACCTACTGCCACAATAAACGGTGAAGACTGCAAGACATATTTCTACCTGTGCGACAATGATGGGGTCAACCTGCTTGCAAAAAAATGGGCAGGGTATGGTTTCTCGACAGAAGTCTTCAGTCCTGTACTTGCAGAGAGCTATCATAACGGGACGTCCGCAAATGTCAGGAAATGTTTCAAGACATGGATTTCCGACGTTTACAAGACAGACGATGGCGCTTCCGGGCAGGCATTCTGCACAATGAACCTGCAGGTGTCAAACGATGGAAAATCCTCATCTATAAACAATGAGCTATGGCCTGTCGTGAGAAATCTATATGCCATAAGCATTGGAATAAACGATGCCGTCCACAAATTTGGAAATTCGTGCCGATGCGCCGTTTCATATTTTCCTTTTGAACTATGCTGTTACGACAGGTCATACGGAGGAAGGAGCATCGCGTCCGAACTCGGAGTAACAGCACCGTTCTTCGTTACTGTCAAGAACTTATCCAGAATGTCTTTTACTCTGCGATACATGAGCGTAACGCAAAGAGGCATCGCGCAAACTCAGACCGTGCCTGCAATTCCATCAGGGATATCCATGCTATGGTACACTCCCCCGACATCCATAAGCCTTCCGCCTTCACTATACTGCACCTATGCAGAATCTAAAGTGAACGCTACCAACAGCAGTTACTCGCAGTCATGTTCGACGAAAATGCTTGACGATGGCACTGCTGTCATCGGTATCACCAAAAGTCTGTATAACCTCATAGACGCAGTAAAGGCCGCAGAAGGGAAATACTGCCACGACAAATATGGATATCATTCCGACAATCTTCAGCAATACACATACACATTTCATATAAAGAACGGTATCAGCATACTTGTTGACATTGCGGCACAGGACGGCAAACAAGTCAGTTTCAAATATGCAGACGGACTTGAAAACGACACAGAAGAATCATCGTACATCTATTCCCAAGACTATGAATTCAAGTCGCTCCGTTACTATTCCGCAGGAACATTCTGCGGAGGCAGCAATTCAGCAGGCTATCCGTTCAGCGGATATGCGGACCTGAATCCCTACAGAATGTCCCAGTTTCTTGATAAGAGCCGCACAATTACACTACAGATGAACAACAACGACACGACAAAGCCCTACCTCACATTAGGAAGTTCAGGAACTCTGTCAAATACAAAAATCACGGTAAACTACAACTGTGACGGATTCTGCCGAACACATGCCAGAGGGACAAAGAGAGACCCTGTCGATTACTCACACTCCTGCGGACAGTCTGCAACGATAGCGGGGACAAACGGAACTGCCATAATCGGTAAGACTGTCATAGCCAATCTGTTCAACACCATTTATGAAACAACCTACAAGGATTCCTACAACTGGTATGGCAGTGCAAACAGCTGGCAGCATCATTCCCACCCGACGAAGCTGACCATGGACATGACCATCAGCACGCCATCCTCATCAAGCGAGTGGTACATCTACAATTTCGCGAAGTATAGTCCTACAAGCCTCACATACGACAACTCCGGCTATTCTTCGGATGACTCCAATCCATACACCGTCGTCACATCATTTGATTGGAAAACAACCCATTCCCGCTTTTCCAACCTTCTGGTCATGTTAAGATAATAGAGTATGCGCAATTCAACAATTATCACCATTTTCCTGTCCGTTGCCGTCACATTGTCATTCAACGGCACGGCATCGTCCCGGAACAAGGAAAAAACATTTAGAAAAGGCGTGTTTGCAGGAGCCGAAGTTTCAGCCGGTGCGACAGTCGGAGCGGAAATGCTGAATCCAGTCCGCAACGAAACGGGCAGAAAGTCCGGAGCAGCGCCCCAGATGCCGGACTATGAGTTAGGGATGTTCTGCGGCTATCGTTTCCTCCCGCAGATTGCAGTGGCGGCCGGCATCGGAGGAAGCAACTCCATCGTTACCGGCACTACGTCCATGCCTGTTTTCCTGAGGCTTCGGAGCGACATTCTTGACAGAAAGGTCTCCCCTATGGTCCAAGTCGATGTCGGCTATGCCTTTCAGTTCGCATATTCCAAACATGGGACTTCTGAACTGTCATACAATTCAGATCCGTTTCAGGAGCGTTACACCTCCCTTGGCTTCAACAGTCAGGAAGAATATGTCGATGCACGCCTCGAAGAATTCATGGCAAGGTTCGGCAATCTGAGCGAGAATGAAGCCTCCCGTCTGAGAGAGGAGGAACGCGGCAGGATAATCAACAGTCTCCGCTGTTTTGATAACGGACAGCGCAGCTACCTTCCGTCCGACGTCATCGAGGAGCTGGGCAATTTTTCTCAAGACGGCTTTTTCGGCAGCCTGACGGCAGGGCTCAGCATTGGGGTTGGCAAAGAACAAAGCCGAATCTCGGCAGGAGTGTCCGTCGGAGTGGCCCAATACTCATACAGCATTCCGCTTCGGGCTCCGGACAACAGTTTCATAAACATGTCCGTCCCAGCCTCCCTTCCCGACGGAACACCTGTCATCATCGCCCGTACATCCATAAAAGACAACCCCATCCGCCTCAATTTCCGTTTACGTGTCAGCTGGGAATTCTGAGTTCGACACGTTCGTGCTGGACGCACACAAAAAAAGCTTCAGCGAAATCTCGTTGAAGCTTTTTTGGCGGTGCGGAAGGGACTCGAACCCTCGACCCCCGGCGTGACAGGCCGGTATTCTAACCAGCTGAACTACCGCACCAAACTTGTCAATTGCAACCATTTTTCTGAATTGCGGATGCAAAGGTACGCATTTTTTCATATTCTCCAAATATTTTTTCGTAATTTTGTAATCTTTTCCGACAAAAACATCATTTCAGCTTGAAATCGACACATTTCTTGCTTCGACGATCTTCTGTAATGGGAAATGTTCGGGAAGGACGGGTGCAGTGGTTTTCATAGTTTTTGTTTTATGGCGACAGAAGGAAGTATAATCATACGGGGCGCAAAGGTCAATAATCTAAAGGACCTGACAGTCGAGATTCCTCGGGGAAAATTTGTCGTAATCACCGGCATATCCGGCTCCGGCAAGTCATCGCTCGCGTTCGATACACTTTTCGCCGAAGGGCAACGACGGTTCGCGGAGAGCCTTTCGTCGTATGCCAGACAGTTTCTCGGCAGGATGTCAAAACCTGATGTCGAGGCAATCGAGGGCATACCGCCGGCAATCGCCATAGAGCAGAAGGTGAACATACGCAATCCGCGCTCCACTGTCGCGACGACGACGGAAATATATGACTATCTCAGACTCATATTTGCAAAAATCGGAAAGACATATTCCCCCGTTTCAGGAAGGCTCGTCACGGCAAGTTCCGCCGGAGACGTTCTCAAATTCATTGAGTCCATAAAGCCGGAGGGCGATGCAAACATACCGGTCTATATACTGGCAGACATCAGCTGGGCAGGACGCGACGACAAAGTGGAACTGATGCTGGCGCTGAAGGAGGAGGGATTTTCGAGGTTCTTCACGGACAGGCAGGTGAGCATCGAAGATGTTATGAGGCTTTCGGAAAGCGGAGACTTCCCGGAGAAACTTTCTCTGCTCGTTGACCGTCTTAAACTTGGTGCTGCCGGGATTTCGGAAGAACTTGCAACCCGCCTGCACTCCTCGGTTCAGACAGCGTTTGACAAGGGAGAAGGACGCATTTCCGTGTGCTGGCAGGATGGGGACGGACTTCACAGCGAGGAATTCTCAAACAAGTTCGAGATGGACGGGATAAAGTTCAGACAGCCGGACGAGTATCTTTTCAGCTTCAACAGCCCGCTCGGAGCCTGTCCGGTGTGCGGCGGACTGGGAGAAATCATCGGAATCAGCGAAGACCTCGTCGTGCCGGACAAAAGCCGGACAATCTACGATGACGCGATTGCCTGTTGGAGAGGAGAGAAGATGGGCTGGTTCAGAGACTTGCTGGTGAAGAACGCGGCGAAGTTCGGTATTCCGATTTTCGAGCCGTACCACAATCTCACGCAGGAGCAGCGGGACAAAATATGGAACGGATGCCCGGCTGCGAACGAGGAGGACTCGATTATCGGTTTGAACGAGTTCTTCAAGTGGGTGGAACAGAATAAGTACAAAATTCAGTACAAGTATATGCTGAGCCGCTACAGCGGGAAAACCATCTGCCACGAGTGCGGAGGGAGCCGTCTTCGCCGGGAGGCGCTGTATGTGAAGGTCGGAGGGAAAAATATCCACGAACTGCTGAAGATGAACGTCGGACAGCTGGCTGAGTTTTTCAAGAATATAGATTTGAATGAATATGACCGCAGCGTCGCAGGAAAGGCGATAGAGGAAATTCTGGACAGGCTCGACTACATCAACGACGTGGGACTGGGCTACCTCACGCTTGACCGCCGTTCCAACTCGCTCTCCGGCGGCGAGAGCCAGAGAATCAATCTCGTGGCGGCTCTTGGAAGTTCGTTGGTTGGTTCACTCTACATCCTTGACGAACCGAGCATCGGACTGCACCCGCGCGACACGGACAGGCTGATCTCCGTGCTGAAGAGGCTTCGGGACATAGGGAACACGGTTGTGGTGGTGGAGCACGACGAGAACATAATGAAGGCGGCGGACCTGCTGATTGACATCGGTCCGAAGGCCGGTGTGAACGGCGGGGAGATTGTGTTTGAGGGACGGCTTGAGGATGCTGTGAAAGCGATTGAAGGTGCAGACTCAGACAATGCCTGCAAGTCTTTGGAGCATTCTCTGACCCTCCAATATCTCACCGGACGCCGTTCACGCATAACCCGGCAGAAGCGCAGTTGGAACTACTCCATCACCATCGAGGGTGCGATGGAACACAACCTCAAGGACATCGACGTTAAGTTCCCGCTCGGAGTCCTCACCGTCGTGACAGGTGTGAGCGGCTCCGGCAAGTCCTCGCTCGTTGGAGACATACTCTATCCGGCCATATATAGAGAAATCAACCACGCCGGTCCGGTGCCGGGAACTTTCCGCGGTCTGTCCGGCAACACCGACCGCATCACCCAAGTCGAATACGTGGACCAGAACCCAATAGGACGCAGTTCGAGGAGCAACGCCGTGACATACCTGAAGATATATGACGACATACGCAAACTTCTTTCGGACCAGCAGTACGCGAAAATCAACGGCTACACCCCGTCGTTCTTCTCGTTCAACCAGGACGGAGGACGCTGCCCGGAGTGCCAGGGCGACGGATTCGTAAAAATCAGTATGCAGTTTATGGCCGATGTAACGATGGTCTGCGAGGCCTGCGGCGGTAAGAGATTCAAACCCGACATACTTGAGGTTCGCTATCAGGGCAAGAATATAGATGACATCCTGAGCATGAGCGTGGAGGAGGCTATAGAATTTTTCGGCACGCAGTCAGACCCGACGGCACAGAGAATTGCCGCAAGGCTTCAGGTACTCGTCGATGTCGGCCTGGGCTATATCACTCTCGGCCAGAGCAGCAGCACGCTCTCCGGTGGTGAGAGCCAGCGAATCAAGCTCGCCTATTTCATGCTGATGAACGCCGAGCAGAGCGGCAAGGCCAAGGAACAGAAAATCCTCTTCATCTTCGACGAGCCGACAACGGGACTTCACTTCTATGACGTTGAAAAGCTCCTCAAGTCATTCGACGCGCTCCTCGCAAAAGGCCATTCGATTGTGGTTGTCGAGCATAACGCCGATGTCATCCGCGCCGCCGACTGGGTCATCGACCTCGGTCCTGAGGCAGGCGACGGCGGAGGCCACATTGTCTTCGCCGGCACCCCGGAAGACCTGCGCAGTTGCAAGGAATCCTACACGGCGAGGTATATATAAGCACATCAATAAGTTACGTTCGCCTCTCCTCACTTTTAGACGATTTCATCAAAGCCTCCGCATTTTTTCCAACGGCTTTGCATGGTTTCGTCACATTTTTTCAAACGATGTTGCATTCCTTGCACACATTAGTAGCACAAATTTATTACTTTTGTATCATAAACCTTAGCGCAGAAAACTACGCTGCAAATCTAAGGTTTACGAGACTAAAAAAGATAGAAGAATCTATGAGAATAGATGGAAATAAATTTATCTCGGAATGTACGACATACGACTTCAAAAGGGATGTGGAGGAGAAGAAAGTACGTTCTTGGCTGAAAAGTGTCAGTGCTTTCGCAAACACGGAAGGCGGTACTCTTTACTTCGGAGTTGATGATGATGCAAATATCGTGGGTGTAGATAATCCTCAACATATTTCAGAGTTCATTAGTGAAAAAATCAACGCTCATCTTGACCCGGTTCCGACATTTTCACTTAGTCCGAAGAAAACAGATGACGGCAAAGTGCTAATTGAACTGACTGTCGGCGCAGGTGAGTCTGTTCCATATTTTCTTTTCCTTGACGGGAGCCGCATGGCTTATATTCGCAAAGGGAACGAAAGCGTCGCAGCAAATTCCCACGAATTATATAAGCTTGTCCTGAAAGGAAGTCATCGCAGTTGGGACTCTTTAGTCACCAACGAGCCACGCGCCAAATATTCATTTGCGTACTTACAGACTGAGTACAATGAACGCTCTGGAGCGAAGTGGGAGGAAAATCTTCTTCTTTCGTTCGGACTTGTCACAGAAAATGGATTCATGACAAATGCCGGGCTTCTGTTTGCAGATATTTGTCCGATAAGGCAGTCCAGATTGTTCTGCACGAGATGGGACGGCACTGAAAAGGGTGACACAATCAATGACTCCGAGTATCAGGGAAATCTGCTGATTAATCTCCGCATGGCAAAAGATTTCGTAAAGGCCAATACCGCGACACCATGGTTCAAACTCCCCGATTATCGTCTGAATCTTCCGGAGTATTCCGAACGTGCCATTGAAGAAATGTGCGTCAATCACCTGATCCACCGGGATTACACTGAACTCGGAGCTGAAGTGTCCATCAATATCTATGACGACAGAATTGAAACCACATCCCCAGGAGGAATAACAAGTTCATTTTATCTGGAAAAACTGAACCCCTCAAGAATTTCTTCACAACGGCGGAATCCTGTCATTGCAGAAGTGTTCTCACAATTGAACTATATGGAAAAACGTGGAAGCGGACTCCGCAAGATTCAGAAGGCAACGTCTATGCTACCGACTTATAAGGTAGAGAAAGAACCATTCTTTGAATCAAGCAGAGACTTCTTTTTCACAAGCATACCGAACGTGAATTATGGAATGACTCAGGTAGAGCTTGCTAATTTTGCGGGAATAAAACCTGTCCAAGAAACTTACCAGACAAATGAGAAACCTACCCAAGAAATGGGAAACCTACCCAAGAAACCTACCCAAGAAACCTACCCAAGAAATGGACAAATTGCAAAGAAACCGGTAGGAAAAACAGCACAACTCATTATCGACTTGCTTATACAAAATCCATCCGCGACACGAGCGGAAATTGCAAAAAGTGTCGGGAAAGCGGAAGACACGGTGAAACTGCACCTGAAAAATCTTCAGAATGCCGGAATCATCGAACGAGTAGGGGCAACCAAGAATGGATACTGGAGAATCCTTAAGCAAAAGTAAGAAAAAATCCTAAACCTTATCGAGGACATTTTTCTTGAGCACCGGCGTATGCGCAATCCAATAGACGCAGTGCTGCGGAAGAAGGCTGCAGAAGACCACGGCGAGTTTGGCGATGACTGTCGGAACAAGTATGCGACGTCCATGAAACATTGCGGTGAGGGCCTTACGGACAAGAGTCTTCGGATAAATCATCAAACCGAGATTATGGGCGAGTTTGCGGAGGTTAGGCGCAAGCTTTATGAGCGGAGTGTCAACGGCAGACGGACAGATGGTGGTGACTGTCACGCCGTAGTCGCGCATCTCGTGCCAGAGAGAAGTGCCGAGACTCTTGAGATAAGCCTTTGTCGCTGAATAGACTGAGATTGTCGGATAGGGCAGATAGGCAGAAAGCGACGCCATGATGAGTATACGTCCTACCTCTCCCCTCTTGAGACGGCCTGCTCTGCGTGCCCTGCGGCTTTCCGGCTTCGCTCCGGCGGCAACGGCTGCAGCAACGCGCTCTGCAGAGAGCTTTTCTGCACGCTCCTTCATGTCTCCTCCGAAAAGCCTGCAAAGATGGGTGGTTGCGAGACAGTGCACTCCAACAATGAGGTCAACCATACGTGCGGGGGTGTTGAACAGTTTGTTGAACACCAGCATTCCCGCATTACTTACCAGTATATCAACCACATATCCATTTTCCTTCGTCCAATCGTACAGAGCCTGTGAACTCTCGGATTTCGACAGGTCCGCATAGTACGGAACCGCTGACACTCCATATTCAGAATGTAGCATTTCGGCGACCTTACGGTTGTCATCATCCCTATTGCTGACAACCAGGATGTTATGTCCTTTTGCCGCAAGTTGTCTCGCATATTCCAGCCCCATTCCGGACGACGCTCCGGTCACGAGGGCAAATGTGTTCTGTGATTTTTCCATAATTTCGTGCAAATCCTGCCGGAGAAAACACGCGCCCCGACAAATAAGGCTGCAAAAGTACGAAAATATTTGCGAACATACGAGGCAAAATCACTAACTTCGCAAGTTGAGGCTGATTGATTCGGGCTTTGCCCGCCGACACATATCACGATGCCTCAAAATAATCGAATGTAAAACATAAGGATATGAGAAATTTATACATCACCGACACCTTGTCTCGAAAAAAGGAACTTTTTGAGCCGATTCATCCGGAGCGCGTTGGACTGTATGTCTGCGGGCCGACGGTCTATGGGGAGGCGCACCTCGGGCACGCACGTCCGGGAATAACCTATGACGTCCTGGTGCGCATGCTCAGGCATTTGGGATATAAAGTGCGGTATGTCAGAAACATAACCGATGTCGGGCACCTTGTCGGAGACGCTGATGAGGGCGAGGACAAAATTGCAAAGAAGGCAAAATTGGAGCAGTTGGAACCGATGGAGGTTGTCCAGAAATACACGCTTGCCTACCACGAATCAATGCGTTCGCTGAACGTCGCCCCGCCGTCGATTGAACCGAGGGCATCGGCACATATCATTGAGCAGGAGGAACTTGTGCAGAAAATTCTCGATTCGGGATATGCCTATGAAAGCAACGGTTCCATTTATTTCGACGTCGTCAAATACAACCACGACCACCGCTACGGCATCCTCTCCGGACGTACGCTCGACGACACTCTTGAGGGAACGCGCAGCCTCGACGGGCAGGACGACAAACACGCCGCATACGACTTCGCGCTGTGGAAGAAGGCGGCTCCGGAACATCTGATGAAATGGCCGTCTCCATGGGGCGAAGGCTTCCCGGGCTGGCATCTGGAGTGCTCCGTGATGAGCGAGAAGTATCTCGGGAAGGAGTTTGACATACACGGCGGCGGAATGGACCTGATGTTCCCGCATCATGAGTGCGAGATTGCGCAGAATGTGGCTTCAAGAGGATGCGTGGGCGTGAAGTATTGGATGCATAACAATATGATTACCATCAACGGCAAGAAGATGGGCAAGTCGCTCGGCAACTTCATCACTCTCAGCGAGTTGTTCACCGGCACACACCCGCTTCTCGAGCAGGCCTACAGCCCGATGACCGTGCGCTTCTTCATTCTTCAGGCTCACTACCGCAGCACGCTCGACTTCAGCAACGAGGCGCTTCAAGGCGCTGAGAAGGGACTGAAGAGAGTGATGCAGGCCTACCGCGACCTCTGCGCGCTCTGCAAGGCTGCCGGAGTGGAGCACGTCGTGAAGGGCGAAAATGGTGACGAGGCCGATGCGCTGAAATACGGCGAGTTCATAACCGACATCGCACCTGACTCATTCAACGGATGCGGATGCTCTGAGGCTGTTGCGAAGCTCTGCGAGGGAGTCTATGAGGCTCTGTGCGACGACCTCAACACGTCAGTCGCGCTTTCCGGAGTTTTCGAAGCCGTGAAGATGATAAACACGGCAAAGACAGCAAAGGAAGGCCAGCCTGGACATCTCACAAAGGCCGACCTTGAGACATTGCTCCGTTTGTTCGATGACATCGTGTTCGGCGTGCTCGGACTCAAGGACGAGGAGATCGAGGGTAGCGGAAAGTCGATGGAAGTGATTGAGGGATTGATGAATATGGTGCTGGAGGAGCGCAAGGCGGCTAAGGCGGCTAAGGATTGGACCACGAGCGACCGCATACGTGACGATCTTAAAAAATTAGGTGTTATGATTAAGGATACAAAGGAAGGCACCGAGTGGAATTTGGAATAGTATGATAAAACTCATTTCGTGGAATGTCAACGGGCTGCGGGCCGTGTGCGGAAAGGGATTCGCGGAGATTTTCGCAGAGTTTGACGCTGATTTCGTTTGCATACAGGAGACGAAATTGCAGGCGGGACAGATTGACCTTGAGTTCTCCGGCTACCGTAGCTACTGGAACTATGCCGACAGAAAGGGATATTCCGGAGTCTGCGTATATACGCGAATGGAGCCGCTGGCGGTGCATTACGGCATCGGACGCGACGAGCACGACCACGAAGGGCGCGTCATAACCCTTGAAATGCCGGACTTCTACCTTGTCTGCTGCTACACACCGAACTCCCAGAACCCGGACACTCCGGGAGAACTGCCGAAGAGGCTCGACTACCGTATGGAGTGGGAGGATGCGTTTCGAAAATATGTGAACGCATTGCATGACAAAGGTTTGGCAACTGCGGCCGAATCCTATGAGGCTGCAGTGAATGCCGCTTCGGGAGCAGAAGAGGGGTTGTTTGCCCAAACAAAGGAAAACTCGCACGCGGCTGGCGGCACTTCCAAACCGGTCATCATCTGCGGCGATCTCAACGTCGCCCACAAGGAAATTGACCTCAAGAACCCCAAGACCAACACCAAGTCGGCCGGATTCACCCCACAGGAACGCGAAAAGATGACAGAACTTCTCGAAAGCGGCTTCACCGACACGTTCCGCCACTTCCACCCGGACGTGACAGACGCCTACTCTTGGTGGTCCTATCGTATGAACGCCCGCGCCAAGAACGTGGGCTGGCGCATAGACTACTTCCTCGCCACCGCCGACCTCACCCCACGCCTCGTCTCCGCCTCCATCCTCCCCGACATCATGGGTTCAGACCACTGCCCTGTGGAGCTGACAATACAATAACTCAAGTTTCGTAAGTATTCTAACTTATTGCGAATATTAAACTTATCTCTTTTATCAAACTCTCAAGTCCCGAGCACTTTTTTCTGTCCACGTTACCCCTCTCCCAAACCCCCTCCCTCGGGGAGGGGACTTACCCTCGCCACAAGGGCTCAAAAGTGGTGTTTCGCACTTGCGAAACTTGAGTACAATAATTAAAATATGGACTTTTTCTTTATCCAGCCTTACAGTCTGCCTGACTCCTCGAAGCTGCCTACATTGCGGCGCGGGGCGACAGTCTTTCCGAAACTGTAGGTGAAGCCAAGGGATATGCCGCGGTTGGAGGTGAGGTCTATCATCTTCATTGTCTCCACATCGCCGTCCCATAGGCTCAAGTTCTGGTTCATCGACTTGAAGATGTCATTAACCCGAAGTGTGAGGTTGGCGCGGCCGTCGAGGAACGACTTGCTGATGGAGGCGTTGAGCGACCACATTCCAGCGACAGTGAAATAGCCGGCGGTCACTGGGGTCATGCCCCAACCATCAATGCTGAACTTGAACTCCTTCGGGAGATAGAAAGTCGTCGAGGCGTAGCCGTTGAACGATTGCGAGGACTTGCTGTAGTCGTTGAAGGCCAAAAGGTTGGGATTCGGATAGGCTCTAAAATGCGTGAACATATAGTTGGCATTCAAAGTGACAGTCCACCATTTCGTGATGTTCTGCTCTGAAAGGGCAAGGGCAAGATAGGCCATCTGCTGCACTCCGGCGTTGCTGAAACGGTACTCCAAAGTGCCGAGAGACTTGTCGTAGTTCGGAACCTGATGCTCTGCGTAGTTCTTCTGATGGCTGTAGCCGGCCGTGAGGGTCAGATTGCTGAAAAACACGGTGGAAAGCGTCAGATTGTGGGAGTAGCTCGGCTTGAGCTCCGGGTCACCGACTGACCAGGTGGTCGGGTTTATATAACGACGGAATGGATTGAGCTGCCAGTACTTAGGACGGTTCAGACGGTAAGAGTAGTTCAGCGACAGGATGGCTTTCTGCGACGGAGTCCAGTTCAGAAACACATTCGGGAAAATGTCGAAATAGTTCTTGCCGCTGCGCCTGTTCTCCGATTTCCAGTCGCCGCGCGGAACGGTATATTCACCGCGAAGACCGACCTGCGCGTTCCATTTTTCAGAGAATGCCTTGGAAAGGTTCGCATAGAGGGCATATATCTGCTCCGAGTAGGTGAAGTCGTTGCGTGCCGAGAGTTCTCCGACCTGTTCCTCCGGAGTCGGCGGGGTCCATTTGTAGGTGGAGTAGCGGTTGTCGGTTATGGACACGGCGGCCTTAGCGCCAGCTTCCACTCGTCCGGTGTTGCTCCAGAGGTTCTGCGCGAAATCGACTTTCAGCGACCAGATGTTGGCACGCCGGAAAGTGGAGTCGTTCAGACCGTTGCCAAGGAACGGATCGGCAAGTCCTGCAGCAAGGCTGGCGTCGCGCTCGGCCTGAGCCGCAGGGGAAAGGGCCGTGTAGAGATTGCGCTGGAGGTTCGAGGCGTCGCTACGGGTGTGGTTGTAATCCGCGTTGACGGTCAGTTCCTGCGAAAGGGACTCATCAAATATGTGCGTGTAGTTGATGTTGGCTGAGTATTGCCGTGTTCCGGTGGTCTCAGAGGCGCGGCTCGCCATTGAAGAATATGGCTCAGCGTCATCGAACTTCCGGAAATCGTCAATCATCGCGGTGTTAGGGGCATTGTTGCCGCTTCTGTTCAGATTGACCTTGGCTATGGCTCCGAGAACGTCGCTTTCTGAAATGCGGACATCTTCCGAAAGCATTATCTGATGACCCGCCCAGCGGCCTTTCGATTCGTTGACGGTTCTCAGCAGTGACCCGTAGGAGTCTCCGTAGCGCTTGTCCTCGGTGACGTCGCTGTAGTAGGGATAGATGTAGCCGTTGTAGTTGAGGTTCGTGTTCGTGACGTCACCCTTGTAGCCGAGCCGCACGCTACCGTCACCCGTTCCGTGTACCTTCGGCTCCCACTTCAGCTGCCCGTTTCCGCTGACCGAGCCGTTGAAGCCGTGCAGGAGTCCGCGCTTTGTCTTGATGTTGATGATTCCGCCGGCACCCTCCGCGTCGTATTTCGAGGAAGGGGACGAGATTACCTCTATCTTGTCGATTGCCACCCCGGACGAGCCTTTGAGATAGGCCTGAAGTTCCTTTCCGGACATATTTGACGGTCTGTCGTCGAGCCACACGGTAACGGACTTGCCGTTGAGCTGGATGTTGCCGTCCTTGTCGAATGTCACGCCCGGAGCGGCGCGAAGCACATCGGTAGCATTCCCGGTCTTCGCGGCGGCAAGCTCCGAGACATTCATCACTATCTTGTCAAAGCGGTGCTCAAGCAGCGGGCGTTTGCCAACGACCTTCGCGCTCTGAAGCATCTGAGTGTCCGGAACAAGGCTCACAGTCGGGATTTCCCCTATGGTCACTCCATCCAACGACACCGAAGCATCCTTGTAACCAACGAGCGAGAACTCGACGCGGCAGCCGGCAGCCGACGACGCAGTCAGCACATAGACGCCCGTCGAGTCCGTAGTTGCCGCCGCAACCAGATCCGCCGAACTGTTCCGCAGTGCCACGGTCACAAACTCAAGACCGCGCCCGCTCTCCGAATCAGTGACTCGCCCGGTGAGCTTTCTGTCATCAGAATCATGATGCGGCGCTGCATAAGCCAGCGCCGACACCATCATCAACAAGATTGTGACAAATCTCAATCTCATAAACTTCTCTTACAAAATATAGCTATTTGCAACGTATCCCATATTTTGCAAGTATCTTGCAAATTGGCTTGGCTACAGACTTCGCCCAGAGCTGATAACCGTAATCGCCCGGATGGGTGCCGTCGACTGAAGTCTCGTGGTCCGGAGCCGTCGCATTTGTCGTTTCCACATAATAGACGTTCTTGTACATCGAGCAAGCCTGACGCATCATGTTCTCCGCCATCTCCATCTTGGCCGCTTCGCTGCGGTCAGTGGCAGCGTCGTAGTTGCGCCTCTCGCGGTAGATGGTCTTCTGGAAAATGAGAGGAGTGTCAGGGTGCTTTTCCTGAATGATTTCAATGAACTTGAAGAGACGCTCCTTAATCATTGCCGGAGACGGATTGGAAAAGGCGTCAAAAACGTATGCATCGACATCAGCATCGGCGAGAGCCCGTGCGAAATAGTCCTGAAGTTTGCTGTTTCCCGAGCAGCCGAGGCTGAGGAACTGGAGTCCGGTCATCCTCGAAAGTTGTGCGGGATAGGCCATTCCCGGACGTGAGGTGCTGATTCCGTGGGTGTAGCTCGAGCCGAAGATTGCAATCCTGTGGCGGAACGGGTTCTCGGCCGGTAGTATGTCATACCCGTCTTCAACACCTATCTTGAGAGCATCCACCGAGCTCACAAGAGGAAGATAGAGCAGACACTCCAGCATTCCATTTTCATTGTTGTTCAGAATCAGCTTGTTCTCACCGCTTCTTCCGGCAGTTGTGGAGCCTGCCCATTTCCATTCCTTCCCATCCTTCACATAAAGGTCAAAGCCCTTCTGCGAAATCGCGCCTGTCGTCCCCAACCCGGAGATGCGTCCATAAGTCGGGCACACGGAAATCTTTGGAGAGTTAGTCCGGAACGCTACGGAAACACCGGAACTCATCGTCACCTGATGACGTTCGCTGCTTGTGAATCCGTCATGATAGACGAGCGTGTCGAGGCGGTGATATGGCACCGGAGTGTCCGGGAAAAGTTTGCCGACAAGAGTGAGTTCACTTGCCTCCGTAAATTTCCATTTGTCCTGCGCTGACATGTTCAGTGAAAGGACGAGGCTCATAGCGAGCGCTGAGATGAGAAGAATTCTCTTTTTCATATTTTTGAGCGTTATATGGTTAACATATATATAATCCTATTTATTGTCACCAAATTCATTTGCGCAGCGTCTCCACGGCATACGAGGACAGTCCGGTCACGGCCATCATGAGCGACTGCGATTCATGTGATATGGTGGCGAATATGATTCCGAGCTCGAAAGGAAGGTTGTAGACAGTACTCAGCGCAAGGGCGACGATGTAGTGGAACGCCCCGAACCCGCCGGGAACCGGCACCACCCAACCGAGACTTCCTGCGAGCATCAGAAAAAGCGCGTCCGTTCCGGAAAGTTCGTCAAGAAGAGGAACGGCACGGAGGGACATGTAACTCATCAGGAAATACATCAGCCAGATAAGCGCTGTGTACAGCAGAAACTTCCACCATCCTTTCATCCTGAAGCAGCTCACGATACCGTCCAAAAGCCCTCGGCAGAACTTCCACAATTTCCCCGCAAAGGCGCTGCGTTCACGGTAACGTATAATAAAGCAGATGGCCGCGGCCATAATGAAAACCACCGCGACAACAATCCACCAAAGACTGAAATTCAGTCGCTGCGAAAGCGGAATCCACATCCTGTCCACAAAAAATGTCCCGAACTCGTCCCATTTGACCAGGAGGAAAACAAAGAGTATCAGCAGCATCACGATCATGTCGAGGCTTCGCTCGGTAACGACCGTTCCGAGAACCTTGTCATAGCTGGCCTTTCCGTCCTTCGAGTCTTTGGATATGACGCCGCAACGGACAAACTCCCCGATGCGAGGGAACACGAAATTGGCGAGATAGCCGATGTTCACCGCATTGAACGTGGTAACATGCCCCGTATGTCCGTCCACCGGAAGCAAGATTTCACGCCATCGCTCGCTTCTGAACCAATTGGAGAGCACGCCGGCGAGAATGCTCGCCGCCACCCACCACCACCGGCAGCCGGAAAGGCTCACGACAAATTCCGTCCAGTTCACTCCCCTGAAACAGAAATACATGAGCAGGGCGGCCACTGCAAGTGACAGCACATATTTTATCACATTTTTCAGTTTTCGGGACATATCTGCGTCTTTAATTTTCCCTTGTCACAGCACATCGTTAATCTCGCGGAGAAGGATAAGAATGCAAAGTTACCGAATTTTTCGCTATCTTTGCGGATTGTTCGTTTGAAATATTCGGAAAATCAGAGAAATATGAAATCTATCCTCGGCATAGGAAATGCCCTCACTGACATCCTCGCGGTCCTTCCCGACGACTCGTTCCTCAACGAATACCACATTCCGCGTGGAAGCATGCAGCACGTCGATAAAGAAACCGGAGACCGTATCCTCCAGAAACTCAAACCGTTGGGAGTTCAGTATGTAGCCGGAGGCTCGGCAGCGAACACGATTACAGGCACGGCAATCTTCGGAATGCGTTCGGCTTTCATCGGCAAAATCGGCGACGACGACCTTGGACATTTGTTCAAGAGCGACCAGGAACAGTACGGCATCAAGTCCATCCTGCTCAAAGGAAAGAACCCTTCGGGAAGGGCAATGGTCCTGATTACGGCTCCGAATGCCGAGAGGACCTTTGCGGACTATATGGGAGCGGCGCTGGAACTTGTGCCGGAGGATTTGAAGCCGGAATATTTCAAAGGCTACGACTATTTTCACATCGAAGGCTACCTCGTTCAGAATCAGGCGCTTATACGCAAGGCCGTGGAGATGGCAAAGGACGCTGGGTGCATAATCTCGATTGACATGGCATCATACAATGTGGTGGAGTCGAACGAGGCATTCCTGCACGACATCGTGGAGAACTATGTCGACATCGTGTTCGCAAACGAGACCGAGGCGAAGGCGTTCACGAAAAAGGAGCCCAGAGAGGCTCTCGATGAAATTGCAGCTCATGGAAAGACGGCAATCGTAAAAATCGGAAAGAACGGCTCGATGGTCAAAAAAGGCAACGAATACCACTACATAGAGGCATGGCCCGCCGATCCGATTGACGCAACCGGCGCCGGAGACACCTACGCGGCAGGATTCCTCTACGCGCACTCTCTTGGAATGCCGCTCAAGGTCTGCGGGGAAATAGGGTCAATCATCGCGGCAAAGGTCGTGGAGGTCATCGGTACCAAGATTGACATCCCACGCTGGAAGGCGGCAAAAAAGGAAATCAAGGCACTCATCTCCGAGACTCGCTCGGCCCTGAAGATACAATAAGGAAGCAGCCATGGGATTCATCACAAACCTTGCGGTCAAGCGCCAGCTGAAAAGGCACGGCTACACCGGAGATCACGGCTTAGTCCCGTTATCCGAAGTGAAGAGGGCTATTGTTCTCTTCGACGTAGAGGATGTAGAATTCGATGAATGCCAGAAGATTACAGAAGATTTTTTCGCGGCGGCGGGGATTGAGTTAAAGCCGTTCTTTCTGGACATGAGCAGGCACGAAAAGGACGAGATCATCGTAACAGGGGTGAGGACCACTATTCTGAAAAGGAACCTCGCGTTCTGCGGAACACTTCCACAGGAAATCATCGGTGAACTTAAGGCGGATACGGCAGGACTTTTCATCTGCCTCGTTGACAACTGCTGTCCGGCCGTGCGCTGCTTTTCCGGCATTGTGCCGGCGAAGTTCTGCATAGGCAGACGCGACTACGAAGGCTCCCCATTCGGGATGACCTTCACGACACCCGAGCAGATCGACAGCATTCAGATGAACTTCCACGACAGCGAGAAGTGCTTGAAAAGCATTCTGGAGTATCTGCCAATGGTTGTCAAATGATAATTGCGAAATTTGAGTAAAAGATGAAATTCAATTTGAAGAAATATGCCCTCGTGGCACTCAAGGGCGTCGGAATGGGTGCAGCGGACGTAATTCCGGGTGTAAGCGGAGGTACAATCGCCTTCATGACAGGAATCTACGAGGAACTTGTCGGTTCCATACACAACTTCGACAAGACGGCCTTCAAGCTGTTTTTCACTGGAAAATTCCGCGAGTTCTGGAAGCACATAAATGGGACGTTCCTCGTATCTGTACTCGTCGGCATACTTGTCAGCATCTTCTCGTTGGCGAAACTGATGACCTGGCTTCTTGAGAACCACCCGATTCAGACATGGGCGTTCTTCTTCGGGCTCATCGTCGCATCGTCGGTCTTCATCCTGCGCGGAGTTTCCCTCTGGAAGTTCAAGGATGTCGTCCTCACGGTCTTCGGAGTCGGTCTCGGAGCCGTAATCTGCACACTCACTCCGACCGAGACGCCTGACGGACTGTGGTTCGTGTTTCTATGCGGAGCCATCGCCATCTGCGCGATGATTCTTCCGGGAATCTCCGGCAGTTTCATTCTCCTCATCCTCGGGAAGTACGACTATGTGCTCGGGGCAGTGGCCGGACTGACATCGTTCGGACGCGCAGAAGAGGTTACGGCCGGACTCGCCACCGGGCCGATGAGCTGGGGGCATTGCCTGCTGATTATCTGCGTGTTCGCTGTCGGGGCAGCAATCGGCATAGTGACCTTTTCCAAGTTCCTTCACTGGCTGCTCGCCCGTTGGAACCGCGAGACCACGCTTGTCCTTGCCGGATTCATCATAGGTTCACTCGTAAAAGTATGGCCATGGCACGGAGCCAACGACTTCCCCACCCTCCCCGGACTCGCTGCAGCGGACGGCACGGTGACATTCCCGGTCGCAGATGCCCACATCGCCGGAGCGATACTCTTCGCCGCACTCGGTCTTGCACTCGTCTTCGGTATTGAGTTCGCCGGAAAGGCCGTTGCCAAGAGAAGAGACTAAAGGCAGGCCATCGCAACTGCTTTTTGCAGCGGCTTTTGCAGAAATAATGTTGCGATTTCTGAAAAATTGTCTACCTTTGCACTCCCTTATGGCAGTCTTGCCAATAAAGAGGAGGATTGGTCCGGTAGCTCAGTTGGATAGAGCAACAGCCTTCTAAGCTGTGGGTCTTGGGTTCGAATCCCAACCGGATCACAAGCATAGAGAAAGCTCGCTGTCGGAGACAGCGGGCTTTTGTGTTTAAAAAAGCCGTCGGGAATCCCAAATTCCCGTAAGGCCTTTTTTAAACACAAAAGCCAAGCCGGCAAAGCCGGCGCAAGCTTTCGTCCCCAACGCTTGTAAGATTGCCCGTGGCAGGGTAAGGGAACCGCGACCAAAGGGAGCGAATCCCAACAGAACATTTGTAGGCTAGCCTAAAACTCGTAGTCGCAGCAAATCGGATAGTGGTCGGAGATGTGGGCCAGGCCGTAGGCTGTCGGGGAGTCGAGAGTGCGGTAGCGCAGAGGGGTGGCGTTGCGGGAGAAAATGTAGTCGAGCCAGAGACTGCGGGAGGTCTCGCTGAAGCCTCCGTAGGTGCGGTGGTCATCGGTTTTCTTCGCTCTCTCACGTGCATCGTCCATCCAGCCGTCGTAGGGTTTCAGGAACTTGCCGGTCTTGCTGTCGCGCTGCGAATTCATGTCGCCGGAAAGGAAGACCACAGCCTTGTCACCGGCTATCTCCTTCATCTTCCCGACATTCAGCTCGGCAGCCTTTTGACGTGCCGTCATGCCACGATGGTCCATGTGCGTGCAGAAATACCAGAAGTCCCTGCCGGTCCGCCTATCCTTCAGGTGCACCCAGACGGTTATTCGGCGGTTGCCATCCCAGCCTTTGGAAACCTTCTCCGGGGTGGCGCTGAGCCAGTACATTCCTTTGTCAAGCAGTTCATACTTGTCCCTGAGCCAGAAAATCGCCTCGCACTGCGACTCCTTGAGTCCGCCCTCCTTGTCCTCAGCGTAGTGGTCGTAATCGGGAAGTTCGGCATAGAGATAGTCCAACTGTGGCCAGCGAGGCTCCTGAAGCCCGAACACATCGGGTTTTTCCGTGCGTATCATATTGATTGACGCAAACTTGCGGGCATCCCAGTCCGCGAGTCCCGTGTCCTTAGGGGTCGTCATCCTGATGTTGTAGGAAATCAGGCGAAGTCTTGTATCTGCCTTTTTCGGCCTGCGCCTCGCATCAGCAACGACAAGTGTCGAAACCACGAGCACAGCGGCGAGAAATATTTTCAGAAACCTTTTCATATTCAATGAATTTTTGTTCCAAATATTTTATCGATCACCAGCGCAATCGCCGCATCGCCGCTCACGTTGCAGGCCGGGCCGTAGCCGTCGAGGGCGAGGTAAATCGTCATCATCAGGGCGCACTGGTCAGGGGTGAAGCCCAGCACAGACTCAAGCAGCCCGATTGAAGCCATGAGCACTCCACCCATCACACCCGGGGCAGCGACTGCCGCAACAGCCTGAATCAGAGCGAAATTAACGAACATCGCAGGCGTGATTTCAATCCCACACATATAGGCTACGGCAACGGAAGTCACCGTCAGTTTTATCGTCGAGCCGCACATGTGCACCGTAGAGCAGAGCGGAATTACGAAATCGGCAATGTCCTTGCGCGTACCGTTCTTCATCGCACATTCGAGAGTGACCGGAATCACCGCCGAACTTGAACAGAGGGAGAAGCCCGTGAAATAAGCCGGCATGATGTTCCATAGACACTTGAATGGGTTCTCGCGGGCAACCGCGCCTGCAATGAGGTACTGAAGAATGAGGTAGCATATCGACAAGGCCACACCGGTAGCGATAATCTTCACTCCTGAGCCCATCACCACGGAAAGTTTTCCGGACGCGCTCATCTCGCACATCATCGTGAAGATGTAGAACGGGAGGAATGGTATGACCGCCTTCTCGATGGTGAGTTTCACGATGTTCCCGAATTCGTCGAAACCCCTCTTGAGAGCCGTGGAATTTGTAAATATGATGCCGACACCGACCATAAACGACAGCAGCAGGGCAGTAAGAATGTCGCATATCGGTGGAATCTTGAGTTCGACGTATGGCGCAAAAGTCTTGGCGTCAGGCGCCGTCGCCGAAAGTTCTCCGACCTCAAGATAGTGCGGAAGCAGTCCGCTCGCACAGCCGTAGGAGAAAAGTCCTGCCCCGACCGTGGAAAGATAGGAAATGGTCATCACGGCAATGAGCATCTTGCCCGCACCCTTGCCGAGGTTCGCAACTGAAGGAGTCACAAGGCCGAGCACGAGCAGAGGCACGATGAACTTGAGAATCTGCGCGAACAGAACGTTGAACGTTTTGAGAATGCGCACGAGCACATCCGGCGCCACAAGACCGAGCAGCGAGCCGAGCACTATGGCAATCAGCACTTTGGGAAACAGTCCCAACTTTATTTTCTTCATCTTCACAAAATTGTCAATAGATTCTTGCGACCCATCCGCCTCCAGGAGCCATGCTCAGGCTTACTTTCCGGTCGGAAGGAAGCGTCTCCACAACCCTCTTGTAGTCGGAGGCTATCTTTTTCGCGTTCACGCCGTCCCGGAAAATCTCAATCTCATACTCCCCTTCCGGCAGGAAACCGAGGTCGAGCGTCATCTCCCGCGCGTTCCAGTCGGTCATAGCCCCGACATACCAGACATCACCCGAGCGCCGGGCCACCGCAACATACTGCGCCACCTTTCCATCAAGGGCCACAGTCTCGTCCCAGACTGTCGGAACTGCCGAAATGAAGTCGGTACATTCCTGATTCGCCCTGTAGTTTGTCGGAGAGTCGCACATCATGTTCAACGGGGACTCGAAAACGACATATTCCGCAAGTTGACGACAGCGCGTGCCCTGGCTCATAGGCTCGGAGCGCACAGGAAAATAGTTCTTGCGCGTGGCGTTGCGCATCGCCCCCTGCGTGTAGTCCATCGGACCGGCCACCTGACGGATGAACGGAATGGTCACGTCGTAGGTCACCTGATCCACCGACGGGTCGCTCCACTTCATTTGTTCAAGCCCGTGCACACCCTCGAAGTTCACGACATTCGGGTAGGTGCGCTGGAGTCCTGTCGGCTTGTAGGACCCGTGGAAGTCCATCAGCAAGTGGTATTTGGCGCACATCTCGGCCGCCCTGCGGAACCAGTCGGCCATAGGCTGGTCGTCGCGGTTCATGAAATCCACCTTGAAGCCCTTGACGCCCATCTCGGAGTAGTGCCGGCAGACATTCTCCATATCCTTCGCAAACGGCCACCAGCCAGCCCAGAGGATGATGCCCACACCGCGTTCGGCGGCATAAGAAATCAGTTCGGAGAGGTGAATCTCAGGCACCTCCAGCATGAGGTCGTTGGCATATTTCACTGCCCAACCCTCGTCGAGAATCACATACTCGATGCCATTCTCCGCAGCGAAGTCGATGTAGTGGCGGTAGGTTTCGTCATTGACGCCGGTCTCGAAATCCACTCCCTTCAGGTTCCACGCGTTCCACCATTCCCAGGCGACCTTACCGGGCCTTACCCAAGACCAGTCGGCGTCTGAAGCAGGAGTCGCGAGTTTCCAGACAATGTCGGAGTCCGCAAGTTCCCTATCCTCGGAGGAAACGACGATTACGCGCCAAGGGAACGACGTCGCCCCGTCAAATTCGGCGATATGGTCCTTCCGGGTACAGACCATCTCCTGCACCATATTGTGCCCCCCGATTTCGGTTTTGTCCGGAATCCGCGCAAAATAGCCGCTGAGCGTAGTCTCCCATCCTTTTTTGTAGTTGTAAAGGAACATTCCGGGGTAGTCCATAAGGTCGGCTTCAGTGAGCACGACCTTCTTGCCCTGAGGACATTCGACCAGAAGCGGGACTATGCTCCAGCGCTCCTTCCACTCCGAAAGCTTCGAGCGGGTGTAGGTGCATTGGAAATCGTTGACGAGAATATCCTCAAGACTACCCTTCCATTTCTTATTGATATACGGAATTTCCGCATGCCAGTCCTCCGCAAAACGGAAATCCGCCTGTTCGTCGGTGACGGTGAAAGGAGTGCGGGAAAGGGATATGAACCTGTAGGCGCAGGCGTCATCGTATGCACGGAAGATGACCTTGTAGCCGCCGCAGTCAAGTTCGAGTTCATTGAAGTTTTCGCGGACCTCGGACTTCTTGTAGGCCACAGCCTCGGCAACCTCATCAACGCTGCGGGTGCGGGCGCGACGTACCTTCATGGCCGTGCCGCCATAGATCGTGCCGTCGCCGAGCGTCATCGAGGCCTGCGACTGCTCAAGCAGCAGGATTCCATCGTGGAGCACGTCGTAGCGGATGCCGTCTGCAGTCGAAATGTGCATTTCAAGCCTTCCGTCAGGCGATTTCAAGGTATATGCCTTCGGTGCGGCGCTCATCGTCAACGCCGCAGCCGAAAGCGAGATAAACATTAACAGGATTTTCTTCATAGCTTCTAAATTTCAAAACCGCACATAACCGGATAATGGTCGGAAATGTAGGTCACGCCATAGTCGGGACTGTTCACCGTCACAAAGTCCAGGGCCCCGGCACCGCGGTAGAATATGTGGTCGATGTTACCGACCTTGCCATTCTTGTATTCGGTGAAGCCGTTGAAGCTGATTGCCCCATCGTAAGAGTGCGCATCCTCCCGCGCCGACCACATATACCCGGTCAGAGGCTCAAGGCTGCGCGGGCCGTTGCGCGTGGCCCCGTCCGCAAGCGAGCAGTTAAGGTCTCCGACAAGGAACATCGCAGCATCTTTCTCTTTCACAATCTTTTCCATCTGTTCCACGGCAATCAGCGAAGCCCTGCGGCGTTCTTCAATGTTGTAGTGCTTCTTGCCGGTCTCCGGGTCTATGATTTCCTCCGGGTCGTGGGTGTAGTGCGTGTCGAAGAAATAGACAATCCTTCCGTTCTCCTTAAGCTGAAGTTTCACCCATACGCTTCCTCTAACCTGCCACCCGGAAGCTCCGCAAGGATTGTGGCACGGAACCGAAGGGTCTGCCTCGTTGTAGTAGAAAACGCCCTTGTCGAGAAGTTCAAACTTTGACGTCCGATACATTATCACAAGCGGAGGAAGATGATCGTCCGTGACATTAGAAACCGATCCGTCATAGGTCGGGACCCGCCACAAACCATACTCGGAGGCAATGGAGAGTGTCTGGACTTTCTCCTCATTGCATTCCTGCAGTCCTATGATGTCGGGTTGGGTGTCGCTGAGCATATTCATATAGGCGAACTTTCTGTACGACCATAGCTGTATGCCGGCGTCGGACTGTCCGCTGCGGACATTCGACGACATCACCTTAATCCGTACCTGCTCCGGCCGCTCCTGCTCCGAATACTCGGTCTGCGGTTTCACCGGCCCGGCCTTTGTGCACATCACAAGAGATAGAGCCGACATTATAATAAGCATTCTTTTCATAGCATTGAATTTCTGAATCATTGTCTTAGCCTGCGAGCCTAATTATACCTTACTGCGAAGTAGTCCATGCCATTGGCCGACTTTGCCCCGGCGGGAGCGAGTCCTTCACCGAAATAAGAGGTGTTCGTGTAGCGGTCGGACGGCTGAAGCCGGATGTAAACCCTGTCTTTCCCGAGCATCTCAGCAGGAAGAGGAAAATCGTACTGCTTGAACGCCGGGAGCTGCCAATCCTGCTGGGCCGCACTTACCACGCCGTCCGGGACCACATAGTCGGCAATCTTCGTCCACGCAGAGGCGTCCTTGAGGTCTCCGCTCTCCGACCACCATGCTGTCCAGTTGTATGGACTCTTGCCGGAGGAACTTGTCTCTGCGCCGTATGATGTAAACTGCATGGAAAGATGCTCAGCGCTTATGCCCTTGGTCGAGAACTCGATTATCCAAGATTCCGGCTCCGAGTCCTCTGAAGCCCACCATGTCTTGTTCATCCAGCCGTCAAGGAGAGTTGTAGAAGCACCGTTGTAGGTGCATTTATTCGTAGAGCCCACCTTGCCTCTTCCGTCGTCATTGGTTTTGGAATAGTCAAAGACATAGCCGTCAGCAAACGAGTAGCCGAGCGGCTCGGCGAGCGACGAGTCAAAACCCACATGACCCTTGAAAGGAGCACTCCGGAGTTGGTGCCCGTCCAACCTATGTAGTTGAAAGTCGAAGGGCACTTGGTGATGCCTCCTCCGGACGTGTGATAGAACTTCGCGGTAGGGTCGCCTTCGGTCGCAGGGAAATACGACACGCCGTCGACGGTCTTGAAGCCTGCTGCATAACGGAACTCGACGAGTATGTTCGAAAACGAGACGTCCTTGTCGAATCCGATGTCAGAGTAGGACTGATGACGAATCTGGTAACGCCCGATATTGCCGTAAAGGTCCTCGTCGTCGTTGTCGCCATAGACATAGTTAGGGAAAAGTTCATGAACTATGACTCCCTTGAGTGTCCCGCTGCCGTATGGAAGTTTCACGCCGTCACGCCTGTAAGGGCAGGTCGTACTGGTGTAGGTGTATATGCTGCTGCCCTCCGAATCGCGTACAAGACGCGGATACTTTGAGATGTTTCCTTTTCCATGAGAGAGCGTGTAGGCATCGTTCAGCGGAGTGAGCGCCCCTTTGCGGACTGGAAATTCGCAGTCCTTGAGAGTGACATAAGTGTAGATGTCGGCATCCGTGAGTTCGGAGATATGTTTTTCCTTCGACGGAACCGCATTTGCCGAACCGGCCTCGCGGACGAGCACATTCGACACGGTGAGTCCGCTGAGTTCATATCTCTCCGGATTGTCCTCCCTCAGGATTTCCGCGCCTTTGAGAAGAAGCGAGACTTTGTCGTAATGCCCGAAGATGTTGTCGTCCGCAGTCTCCATCCTCAAGAGGAAGCCATATTGTCCGTCGAGACTTTCGATGTATGCCTTGCGGAGATATGCCGTATTGTCGGTGATGGTCGTCGAAACCTTCTCATTGTCACCGACATTGCCGCTCTCGCGGTTGCTTACGATGTAGCCCTCGATTATCACGGTCTCGTCAATCGCCACATTCTCTCCGCTGCGGCCAAGTGCACGAACCTCTGCGAAGGACATGGACTTGCCGATGCCGTTGTCCTTTGTTTTCTGGACAATGTAGAGAGTCTGGCCGTATTCGGTGCCGAAGCCGTCGGTGTAGCAGACTTTCACCGAAGCTGTGCGGAGGTCATCCGTCGGATTCTTCGCACAGGCGATGCTGACGCTACCCTCTTCCACAGTCGCCGAAGTAATCCAGTCAGTCGCATCACCGGTGTAGCTTACCTTGCAGAATATGTCTTTCCATTCGGAAACATTGGTAGTGTAGGCAACGCTGAACTTGCTGTCCTTGTCGCCGTCGAGAAGTTCGGACGAACGGACGAGGGAAAGCTCCGGCACGCGCTTGCCGTTCTGCTTGACAAAGATTGTGTCCGTGCGGGAGTCTGCCTTCACGACGAGCTTCACCATACGGGCGTAGTCACCGTTCTGGTCGCACTCTATGCGGAAGGAGCAGTCGCCGCTGAAAGCTATCTGGCGGCATATCTGCCACGAGTCAAGGTCGCGGATACGCATCCAGTCAACCTCGGAGTCGGCATAGCCCAGGACACAATCCTGATTGGAGTAGATGTCGATTACCTTCTGGAGTTCGGTCACAGGCTTCCCGTCCTTGTATTCGGCCTTGGCCGGGAACTCGATTTCGGTTTCGGAGACGCCGAATTCCACAAAGTCGAACTTTTCCCTGTCTATCGAGGTGCAGGCAGCAAGGGCCCACACCATCGACGCGACAGTTGATATTCTTATGATTGAACTTGGTTTCATGGCTGTCATTTATTGTATTTCACGGCGATTGGGCCTATTACAAGCCTGGAATTGCACCCATCGACAACCTTCGCGGAATAATCCTTTTTCGAGAAATCCACGGTGGCATCATCTGCGGCAATAAAACGGATAGTCACATTGTCCTGGCCGGCAATTGCATCCGGCAGTTCAACACATTGGTCATCCAATGACGCAGGAAGGAACAGCAAAGTTGACTTTTCTGCGCCCATCGGACGAATCATCACTTTTTCAATAAGAATGTAATTCGTTCCGTCAAGCGAATATTCTACATTCCAATGAACAGGCCCCTGCGATGCTGCCTCTTCCTTATAGTTGCCTATAAGTGCTCCAAAAGAAAGGGTCATCTTCTTTCCTGCGGCATCCTTCGTTGAGAATTGGAATGTGGCGGCATCTTTTGCGGCACCATCTTTCCACCATACGGATCTATCTATATTTGCACCTTTCGGATATGACGACGTATGCCTGAATTGTAAGAAAGTGTTGGCCTGGGCCATAGATGACGCGGTAAATGTTCCTGTACCTGTCGTTGCCTCCAAGGATGATACACGACTGAAACCGGTGCTATAATCCCAAGCAACAAGGATTTCACTGAAACCGTTATCTTTTATCTCTATGTCAGAAAGTTTCATCGGACGAATCTGGTATTTTCCGAGAATGTCTGAGCCATAATATTCGCTTGTGGTATTTACAATCACGCCGGATACCGGACCAGAACCTTTCGGGACTCCAGCATCCGTAAGATACCACTCAGCGTCCGTGTTTACAATCATTCTTATTTCATTGCCGTTCACATCACGCAAAATGCGGTTATCAAAATTGATCCTCCTCGCGTCAATCCATTCCTTACGTACATTCACCCAAGAACCATAGCAGAACGGAACCTCGACGTCAGGTAGTGTTACCAAGGTGTAGACATCCTCATCCGTAAGCTCAGCAATCGTCTTCTGACGAGCCGCCAGCTGCACGTTTTCCTCCACAGTCACGTTGTTCGCACTGACTCCCCTGAGAGTGTAACGCACCGGATTATCCTCGCGTACGAGAGTTGCTCCCGCAAGGGAAATCTTCACATTGTCGCCTTTCTTGAGAGTATTGTCGGCAGCCGTTGCAAACTTGAGGCGCATGCCGTACTTGCCGTCAAGGGACTGGACATAGTTGGTTATCGCGGACTCATTGTCATCGTATGAAGTAGCGGAGGTCATCGGGTTCGTCTCCATATTCTTCTGACCTGCGTCAGCGACTATCACGCCCTCGAAGAAGTCCCCCTCGAATGCCTGCTCGTCCGCAGACGGAAGAACAGCACGGAGTTCCTCGAAACTATACTGCCTTGTCTTGACGCCCTGGGTGACCTTGAGTTCGACAGCTATGCCCTTCGACGCAAGTTCGACCTTAATCACGGCCGTGCGGGCTTCCTTGGTATCATTGTCAGTCACATCGAATGAAAGAGCCTCTGTCGTTGTGGTGACATTGCTTATCCAGTCCTTCTGGCTGCCCTCGTAGGTCACACTTGAGGTAAGCTCCGGCATGAACGTTCCGAGAACGCAGTCCCAAGGGGCCGTCTTTGTTCCGGCAAATGCCTCGATTGCCATCTCGGTCTCGTTCAGCGTGAGATGTCCCGGCTCGGCGCCCTGTGTAATTTCGGCAACAGCCCGATAAACGGACTCGTCAATGTCAGTGTAGGAAACCGTAAGCGTGCCCTTGCGAGCCTCGCCGGTAGTGTTCTCGGCAACGGTAAACGACAGCTGCCCGTCCTTGAGTTCGAGAGAGCCTATCCACTCCACAGACGATTCCGCCTTAATCAGGCTCTGGTTGATGTTGGACTCGACTGCAATCGCGTCCTTCACCTCCCAGGCTATGTAGGACTTCTCGTTCTCGGCAAACGCGAGTTTCGGAGTTCCCTTCTCGCCTTCCTGATTCACGGTGATGGTTATGGTCTTATCCACGCCGGCAGCGGTGAGCAGGATTTCCGCCCTGCGGAGGATGTCCGGGTTCTTCTTATAAGTGAGGATGAACTCCCCGTTACCGGTGCCGCTGCCTTCTTCAATCGCTGCCCATTCGACGGCTTCCTTAAAATCCGCGTTCCACTGTCCCTTGGCATAGACGAGCACATGCTCCTTGCCGGACTTCGGCTCAAGGTTTATGGTGTTGTCGTTCACGGCCAGAGTCATAGTCGTCGGAGATTCGGTCTCCTTCTGGCAGGATGCGGCAAAAAGCGCTGATGCGAGGGTTATCGCCGCAAGACATTTTCTTAAAATCGGTTTCATATTCATATATTCAATTATGCAGTGTATAATTCGTATCATCATCTTCCGTACTGCGCGTACTCGTTGTTGTCGAGCGCTCCACCGGAATAGGAAACCTGCACGGCAGGAATCGGGTAGTAGCGGTGGCACGGGAGTATGTTCTCTTTAATCTTTGACGAACGTGTCTGGGACTCCGTCACTTCGAACCAGGTTCCCCAGCGCACGAGGTCGAACTTCCTCTGGAACTCGCCGAAGAGCTCGCGACCTCTCTCGACCTTGATTTCCTCCATAATGCGCTTCCAGTCGCGACGCGCGTATTCCCGGATGCCGGCACGATTCTTAGGCATGTTCAGGTAGCGCAGAGCCTCGTCCATATCGTCCTGAAGCATGCAGTGCGCCTCCGCCATCATGAGCACGACATCGGCATAGCGGAAAATCTTGTAGTTGTTCGAGTCGTGGTTGGTCTGCATGTTCGGACACCAGAACTTCGGGCCGAAAAAGGCGGTCAGGGATTTCGTGGTTATGGAGTTGAACTCCTGCCCGTTCCACTCCTGGACTATGGTCATCGCGCGCCTCTTGTCCGTGGCGGACGGATTGGTCTCGTCGAGAGGATAGATGGTGCTGATGGTGTAGCCGTTGGCCTGTGCCGGAGCGTAGGTCGTGGCATTGTCGCCGAGTTCCTCAATGACCACCCCGTCATACTTGTTGCCGCTGCGCTTATACGGCATACAGAGGCAGGCGACATTGGAGGTGTAGCTCAGTCCGGCGGCAGAGTAGGTGTGCTGGACTTCGAGTATGGACTCCGGAGTGTTCTTCATGCGGAACGGAATGTCGGAGAGAGGATATTGGTCGAGACTGCCGTAAATGGACTCCACTTCCTTGCAGGCCGCGAGCGACACGTCCCACCTCTTGTTCCACTGAGCGAGTTTGGAGAGCAGCACATAGCCAACGGCAGCTCCGACCCTATTGCCGGAAATCTCGTTGGAGCGTACCTTTGAGAGGGACGGGAGGCAGCTCTTAAGGTCCGCTATGAGCCAGTCGCGGGTCTCGTCCGCCGACATTCTCGGAAGTTTCGCCACCTTGGCCAGCGTGGCCTCATCCGCGACATCCTCCGTGTAGAAAGGCACGTCCCCGAAGAAACAGGTGAGAATCCAGTAGTAGAACGCCCTCATAATCTTGCCCTCTGCCACGAGCGGCGCCTTCACGTCTTCGTCAAGCGAAGAGCCTTCGATGCCGGCAATAGCGCCGTTGCAATAGCGCACGCCCTGATAGCCGTATTTCCACACATCGGCTCCGAAACGCGGATTGGCCGGTGAGATGTCGAGAAAGGCGTCCTGAGTCGACGAGCGCGAATAGGCGAGGTCGGTGACGCACTCAGTGGCGAGCATCATCTTGTAGGAATATATGTCCTCCATCGGGATATAGCAGGTGTTCAGGGCCGCACGGCACTGCTGCGCGTTTTTGTAGAAGTTCCCTGAAGTGGCGAAAGTCGAGTCGTCCTCCTTCAGACTGCACGAAGGAAGAAAAACGGCCGCCGCCAAGAGTGATAGTATTATGTTTCTTGCTTTCATTTTCCTGAAGTTTTATGGTTCCCGCCGTCAAAATCTTGCCTGAATACTGAAGACAACGGTGCGTGCCTTAGGATATGCTCCCATGTCGAGGCGGCGCAGGGTCGAAGACTCGCTGTCGGAGCCCGAATAGGAGACGTCCGGGTCGAAGCCGTTGTACTTCTTCCAAAGGAGAAGGTTCTCGCCGCTGACACTCAGGGTGATGTCCTTCATCCACTTGAGCTTTTCGGAAAGGTCGAAGGTGTAGCCGAGAGAGACATTCTTGAGCCTTATGTAGGATGCGTCATAGACCATCCTGTCGCTCGGAACGTCCTTGCTCATCGAGCCGCCGGCGCGAGGATAGTCGGAGTCCGGATTGCGGACAGGGTGCCATGCGTTCACCATGTAGCGGTACTGGTTGGTGTTGTTTCCGCCGGCCATGTAGAGTTCGGAGAAATTATAGAGCTTGCCTCCGAAGGAATATGCGATATAGACTCCGAGCTTGAGGTTTCCGAAGAATGTGAAAGTGTTCTGGAATCCTCCGTAGAGCCACGGGTCGGCATTGCCGAGATAGACAAGATCGTTCTGGTCGAGGGTGCCGTCCCCGTTGATGTCGTGGTAGCGCGGAGTTCCGAGATAGGAGGCGTAATTGGCCTCGGTCAGGACGGATGCGGAGGTGTAGGCATGGGTGACCTCGTTGCGCTTGAACTCATCGAGATTGTGCCATACCCCGCCGTAGCGGAATCCCCAGAGGGAGTTGAGCGGATAGCCCTTCACGAATCCGTGCATCATGAACGGGTTGTTTCCGCCGGAGTCGGCCACGGAGATGTACTCGGAGGTGCCGATGTCGTCGACGGTCTGGGTGTTGTGCGAGAGGGTGAGGTTCGTGGTCCATGTGAAGTTGCGGCGAACGATGTTGCGGCTCTCGATTGAAAGCTCGGCTCCGTAGTTGGAGGTGTTTCCGAGGTTCACGAAATGGGTGCTGAAGCCCGTCTGGTCGGCGACGCGCACCTCCATGAGAAGGTCGCGTGTCTTTGAGACATAGCCCTCCGCCGTGATGTTGAGGCGGCTGTTGAAGAAGGACATATCGACCGCGAGGTTGTAGAGATCGGTTTTCTCCCACGTGAGGTCAGGGCTCGGGAGCTGACCGCGGTAGTAGGCCGCTTCCTGACTGCCTCCGAAGATGTAGCCCTTGGAAGTTGATGTAAGCCTTTCGAGGCTCCTGTAGGCATCGACCGCATCATTTCCCGTGCGACCCGCGCTGAAACGGACAGCGAGATCGTCAATCCAACTCACTCCCTTGAGGAATTTCTCGTTCTTGACATTCCATTTCAGGGCCGCCGAAGGGAAAAATCCCCACTTATTGTTCGCCGCAAAGTTGGACGCACCGTCGGCACGGCCTGTCACTGTAATGTAGTAGCGCGAACGGTAGCTCCAGTTGGCGCGAGCGAGCACCGACATCTTCATTGTCTTGAGCGTCGATGAAGACGGAACGAGGGTGTTCTTGTCGGTCACGCCGCCCATATTGTTCCACTTCACGGAATCCACGAGATAGCCAGAGCCCGTAAGACCGAGAGAATTGGAGACATAGCGGTAGGCGGTGAATCCTCCGAGAATGTCGAACTTGTGCCCGTTCCTCTTGAGGTTGTATGTAATCGTATTCTCCGAAGAAAGCGTCATGTCGTCGCGCTCTGTTCTCGTTGCGTCTCCTCCCTCGCCAGGGTTCTTTGCCGGAAGGGAGCTCGGGCTATAGATGAAATTGTGAGACTGGTAGCCGTAGTACGAGTTGTTGCTGCGCAGCTTGAGATCCTTCACCGGCTCGATTTCAAAATAGACCGAATGGTTCTGGGACACCTTGTTTATATAGCTGGTTTTGAGGGCGATGAGAGCCGTAGGGGGATTGTAGGTCGAGGAAACACCGTTCTCATCGTCCATGATGCTGTAGTCTGTCGTCTTGAGCAGCGGGCTGAGGTACATAGTGGAGCGGATGCCCGTGCCTCCGATGGACGCGACGTTCTTGTCCTGATGGCGGTAGGTGAACGAGCCCTTATAGCCGACCTTCAGCCATTTGTAGAGTTGGCGGTCGAGGTTGATTCGTCCGGTATAGCGCCTCTGACCCGTATTCTTTACTATACCCTGCGTGTCGTTGTAGCCGAAAGAGGCGTAGTAGTTGCCTCCCTTGGATCCTCCGCTGACGGAGAGGTTGTAGTTCTGATAGACGGCAGTCCGCATGATTTCATGAATCCAGTCCGTGCCGTCCCCGAGCGATAGCGGATTCTTGTAGGGATACTTCGAGAGTGGGGCACCATCAACGGCATCCTCGTTTGAGGACGTGAAATATGCAATGTCGTTGCGGTACTGGGCATATTCATACGCCTTCATAAGATCCAGTCCCTTAGGGAGCTGGCTGATTCCGGCCTCCGCCTTGAAGGTGATGCGCGGACGGTCTCCGGTGGCTCCCTGCCTGGTGGTGACGATAATGACTCCGTTTGAGCCCTTGGAGCCATAAATAGCCGTCGAGGACGCGTCTTTCAGAACCGAGATGGACTCGATGTCGGCGGAATTGAGGTCTCCGAGGTCGGAAACGGCATCCATCACACCGTCGACAACGATAAGCGGCTCGTTGGAGGCGATAATCGAACGCGTTCCCCTGATGCGGATGGAAGTCGCCGCTCCCGGCTCGCCGGAAGTTGACATAATGTCCGCTCCCGCGATGCGTCCCTGAAGGGCCTGGTCAACAGAAAGGACAGGCGCGTCCTTGATGTCTGCCATCTTAACGTTAGTCACGGAACCTGTAAGGTCCTGTCTGCGCACCGAGCCGTAGGCAATGGTCACTGACTCGTTCAGGGTAAGGTTGCTGTCGGGAAACATCGCCACAGTGACGTCCTTGTCCTTTGCGGCATTAACGCGGCTGTTCGCGAATCCGAGAAACTGGACTTCGAGAACATCTCCCGCAGACACATTATTAATGGTAAACTGGCCCTTAGTGTTGGTGGTCGTGCCGTTTGACGTGCCGACAACCATCACAAACGCGCCGGAGAGGGGTTCCCCGCCGTCATCAACGACGGTCCCCGAGACAGAAAAACGCGCTCCGTCATCCTGTGCCACCGTCATGAACGAGAGTGCCGGAAGAAGAAGCGCGATCAACGTCGCTATGATTAGTCTAATCTTCATAAGACTGTTTTGTTATTAGTTCTTTGCAAAATTGGACAATTCCTAAGAAAAAATACATAGGGCTGTGGTCAAATATAGATTAAAACTATGTTATAATTTCATTATATCAAATATAACTTGTTGATTATCAATAAATATATCGTCGAAAAGGCCGCACCTGCGGTGCAGCCTAAATATAGATACATATAGGTAATTATATGCTATATCATAGCGATTTTCGCCTCAAATTCGTCCTTCGGACAAAGAGCGGAACGCTTCAGGCGGGTACGGTAGGTATAGACCGTATTGGGCGAGCACTTAAGGAATTTGGCAATCTTTCCACTCTCGGTGATGCCGATTCGGATGGCCGCGAGTATGCGCAGTTCCTTGGGCAGCCGTCTTCCGTCTTCAAGCGCGAAGTGGCTGTCTTCGGCAAGGAGTTCATTGACCCTTTCAACGAAGTCCGGATAAAGCCCGAGGAAAGTCTCGTCAAATATGCGATAGTAGTCCTCATACTCATCGTACAAGGCGGACGGGGAACGCAGTGCCTTCATCATGGCGTCAAATCCATCGGACTTTCCGAGGGCGCGCAACTCATTGCGGGTCTCCCCTATGCAGTCGATGTAGTGGAGAGCCAGTTCCATATAGCGGAACACATATCCGTTCTTGATTTTGTTCGCGTCAATGAGCTTACGGTTTGTGTCTTCAAGGCCGCGCTGAAGACTGAGCCCTCGCCGGAAAAGTATGAAGATGACTATCAGCAGCAGCGAGATGAAGCAGACACCGACAGTAAGCCATATAAAGCGCGTCCTCTCGACCCGGCGCGAGGTCTCCGTGATGATGAGCTTGGCTTTGCCGGTGTTGAGCAAACGCTTGCTGAAGTTGCCTGCCGTGACATCCATAAGATTCTGACTGATATACTGTTCCGCCTTTCGGTACTGCCTGCGGTCATACAGCATCAGAGCAAGTTCATATAGGGACATATAGCCCCTCTCCGCAGCCATAAAGTCCTGCTCGGCACTACGTACCAGCCAATCGAAGCGCAGTTCCTCCTCACCGGCCGCCTCGTATATCTTGGCGATGCTGTAGGCTGCGGACGCCTTGTAGTGATGTGTATTCTCTTCATTGTAGAGCCGTCCGAAAGCTTTGAGCGCAGCATCCGTTTCACCGTTGTCACGAAGCAGCTGCGCCTTTACCCTTCGGGCGTAGAAGGAGGTGGAGTCAATTCCGAGATAGCGCCTGCGGGTCTGTGCCACGATTTTCTCATAGCGGTCGACGTCAGCCGACCCCGGAACGGCATCAGAGGCAAGTTCGGTGTAGAGCACTATACGACAACTGAGCCAGTCCAGCAGGAGCGGACCTCCTTTAATGGCGGAAGTGTCGGTGTCGAGAAACATCCGTTCGGCAAGGGCGTTCTCGTTCTTGTCCAGGAGAATGCGGACCTTGGCCATACGAGAAAACAGTTCCTGACGGCTGTCGGAGGCAAGTTCTTCCATCAGACGCTGGTAGCGGAACACTGTGTCGCGGCTGTAGTGATTGCTGCACAGATAGATTTTACGTGCAGTCTCCCATCTGAGCGAGTCAGTCGGGGCAGCCACGAACACCTGCCCAAGCACAGCAATGCGCCGCTCCACGGAATCGCGGTACTCGTTCTGTCGCGCAATCGCAGCATCAAGCCCCTCCAGCCGCGCGCCATACCTTCCGCACGAGACCATCAGCAAAGAAATCATTAGAGACTTCAGTATCAATTTCATCGTGTCATACAAATTTATAATGAAAGACACGCCAAATTTAGTCAATTTGCACGATTTTCCAACAGCAAGTTTTCCATATCAGGGACATCCGGACTCAGTGCTTTCTCTTAACGCACAGTTTTAAAGAACTCAAAATGCCCCCAACTTGCCTCTTATTCGCAAATAACTATAAATCAAACATTTAAGTACCCCCCCCCCGCAAATTTTCGTCCAAATGTTTTGATAGGTTAAAAATTAGTCTTAATTTTGCGGCGTTTTGAAGGTATGTTTGTGTAGTGTGGCTATGAGAAAGCTTGTGTATTCTTTACTTCTCGCTGTTTTGCTGACATATTCCGGTGAGGCATCCGCTCAGGATGGAACTTCACGCGGAGAAGTCGCATCCATATCCACAACGTCCGACAGTCAGGTTCACACCTACAAACTCTACTACCGGTGGAACGAGGTCGACATCGACCGAAGCTACCTCAACAATTCCGAAAACATCGAACAGATAGTCCGTCATCTGCAGCTTTCCCCGCAGATTGACAGCATCACCATCTATTCCTACGCATCCCCTGAAGGCGTCTACGAGCACAACGCCCATCTCGCTTCCGCCCGTGCAAAAGCGGCCAGACGCTTCATTCTGAAAAATCTCTCTAAAGACAGTAAGCTCGGGAAAAACGGCATTTCGTTGCATCCTGTGGCGGAAAACTGGGACGGATTGCGCGAGGCCGTCGAAAAGGATTACCACCGTCGGGACAGGGACAGGGTCATTTCCATACTCGACGACAAGAGAATCTCCGACGCGACGAGAGAGTGGCGTCTGCAGCAACTCGACGGCGGCATCAGCTGGAAATGGATGCGCATCCACCTTATGCCGAAACTCCGGCTCGCCACTTGGGTATGCGTCTGGGAGAGCGTTCCTGTGCTCATTCCGGCCTTCCCTCATTTGAGCGAGGACATCCTCGAGAGTTATGAGGGTTTCGACCCCGTTGAAAGAGAGATACTTCCAAGCGAAGACGAACTCATACCAAACGCCCTTCTCGCTCCGACACCACTCAATCCGCAGTTGATGAAGGCTCCGAAAGGACGGAAATATTGGTATCCGGCCCTCAAGACCAACCTCCTTCTCGACGCCGTCACGGCTGTCAATGCCGAAATCGAATTCCCTATTGGCAAACATTTCTCCATCCTCGTGGAAGACATCTTCCCTTGGTGGAGTTGGGGCCCGAACAAAAAGAAATATTGCTTCCAGATGTGGACGATGGGAATAGAGCCACGCTGGTGGTTCAAACGCAGCGACAAAAAAGACTACCTCAGCGGCCATTTCCTCGGAGTATACGGAATGGCAGGAAAATACGACTTCCAGTGGGACACGAAGCTCTGCTATCAGGGTGAATACTGGTCGGCAGGACTCAGCTACGGATATGCCCTTCCTGTCTGCAAATGGATGAATATGGAGTTCTCGATTTCCGCAGGATTCCTCCGAAGCGACTACCGCCACTACCAGCCGGACCCGAACTACGAACACCTCTACATCGACAAGTACAAGACGGGAGTTTTCTCCTGGTTCGGCCCGACAAAAGCGAAGATTTCGCTCGTCATCCCAATCGGAAAGGATTCACACAAATGATTATGATGATTCGCAGACACATACGCTCTATTGCAGGAGGCGCGGCAAACGTGGCTCCGGCAGTGCTGTGTGCGCTGTGTGTACTATCTATACTGTGTGTCGCATCCGGATGTCACCGCCGCCCACTTGAAGACCCGTCCGAGAAGACTCTCGTGAAGGTGAAAGTGAACGTGAAGGACATCCACAATGTGACCTGCGACATCTACAATCCGAAACTCCCTCTTCAGCAAATCGCCCCGACAGCGATGCACGTGCTCTTTTATGACAAGGCGACAGAAGTTCTCGCAGCCGAGACCTTCATCACCAACATCGGCACCGAAGATGACGGAAGCAGAAGCCTGAACGGCACAATTTCCATTCTTCCGGGCAATTACAGGATGCTTGTCTACGACTTCGGAACAGAGGCGACTCTCATCGGCGGCCTCGAAAATTGGGAAAGCGCCCGTGCCTACACCGAAACTGTCGAGTCCGCGGTCCGCAGCCGCTTCAACACCAAGGCCGATGAAAAGGGAACAGAAATTCTCCAACAGCCCGACCATCTTGTCGTGGCAAGCAAAGAGAGCGAGCAAATCCCTTGGCACGACGAACTCTACACAGTGAAGGCAGAAGCATCCTCGGTGGTGGAAAGCTGGTATCTCCAGATTAAGGTGGACGGAGCGCAGTACATTTCCGGAGCGCAGGCGATGCTGTCCGGAATGGTGGGAGCAAACAGGATTGCGACAAACACAAGGGAGAACGAGCCGGAGGTCGGAGTCTGGATCCCACTCCAAAAGAGCGACGACAAGGGAACGCCGGTGATTTGCACGGTTTTCAACACCTTCGGACGTGTGCCCGACTCAAGCAACAGTCTCAGCGTCACATTCGACATCAAGACCGTCGACGGCAAGACGCTCCAGAAGACCTTCGACATTTCACGGCTCTTCCTCAGCGAGAACGCAATCAAACACCATTGGCTGCTGCTCGAAGAGACCATCAAGATTGATCCGCCTGCAAGCAGCGGAGGCGCATTCGACCCGATAGTCGACGGATGGGATGAGGAGCAACGGGAAATAGAAATATGATGACGGACACTCAAAAGAAAACAATTAACAACAATTAATATTTTAACATCATGAAAAAGTACTTTTTTATTCTCGCAGCAGCCGCAGCACTTGCAGCTTGCGCAAAAAACGAGGTGACTCCGGTCCTCTCACAAGAGAACACGGAAATCGCCTACAACGTTGCCCCTAAGACGAAGACAACAACAGACTTCCTCACAACCAATGTGTTTGCTTCATGGGCCTACTACCTCCCGAATGACAAGAATTGGGACGAGAATCTTACGGAAGCTCAGCCATACATTGACAACTCAAAGGTTTCATATCAGACAGACGGCAGCGACACTTGGAAAGAGACCGGGAAAACATACTATTGGCCCAAGGGTGGTAAACTGACATTCTTCGCATACTCACTGAACAAAGAGAATCTCACCCTCAAGGCTGAAAATAGCCTTAGTCATGTGGCAATTGCAAAAGAAGCTGACTGCTATGGTATTACAGCCTTGATTGACTTGGATGAAAATCCGAATACAGATTTCCTCGTTGCCGACATCGCAAAGGATCAGTTCCAGAATACGAATAAGGCACATTTTCGTGTAGGTGTACCTACTCTTTTCAAGCACAAGTTTTCCAGAGTTGAGTTTCAAGTAAAAAAGTCTGCGAACTATGCTGACAAAGAGTTCAAATTAAACTCAATCAAATTCAACAAACTCAGCCATGCTGCAACTTATGCTCAGTCTCAAGACGCTGACAAGACAGGTACAAAAGACGGGATAAATGAGGAATACATTCTTGCAAGCGGAACAAGAACGACACAGGTTTATACTGAAACTGCGCTAGCAATAACCTCTACAGACTATGTTGCTGTCCCCGAGGCTAATGAAAAACGCTATATTTATATCCCACAGGACTTCAAAGGAGTCACCGATGCTAATGCCATTGCAACGATTGAGGTCAATTACACTGTGACTACAACTGTAGGCGGCAATAAGGTTGACGATGTCTGCACGGCAACCATCAATGTAAAGGATTACTTTGATTCTTGGGAAATGGGCAAGAAATACATTTTCAAACTTGATTTCACCCTCGACGAGATTAAGTGGGACCCTGCTGTTGAGAATTGGGTGGACGTTAACTCTACTGACATAACTATCCAGTAATTCCCCCTCCCCAAAAGATACTGGTTATTTGAAGGTTTTATAACTCGCGGGCGGGTGATACCGCCCACGAGTTCAATGCAAATGAAACGTAAATCCATCATATCCTCGTCCGGAGCACATCTCCGCCCGGCAGCAGCCCTTTGCGGAGCGGCCATTCTTTCGCTTTGCACGGCGCTTTCGTGCGCAAAAATCGAAGTCACTCCTGTAGAAGATACAAAAAAGGGACAGATTCACTACGAGCTCGTCCCGGTCAAGACCGAGACCAAGGCGACCGTCTCCGCATTCCCGACCACATCCACCTTCTGTTCCACAGCCTGGTTTCTCCCGGAGGGAAAGAGCTGGAGCAGGAACAGCGCGGAAGCCCTTCTCTACATCACGGAAGAGGAGATTTCCCACAAAGAGGGAATCTGGAAGGCGTGGAAAAGCGGCAAAATCTATACTTGGCCAATAACAGGTAAACTCACTTTCTTCAGTTGGTCTCCCGTGATCCTGAGCGACGCCACGGGCACAGTCAAGACCCTCAATATCAGCAAAGAAAATGGATTCGAGATTAACGGATGGCAGATGAAGGCCACTCCGGGCTACGGAAGTGACGCCACCATTGCCACTGACCACTGCACCGACATCCTCCTCGCCCAGACAACCGATGTCGAGAGGGAAACCACCCTCGGCGGAGTGAAGACAAACTTCCGTCACGCGCTCTGCAAAGTCAAATTCCTCGCGACACTCGCAACCGAGCAAAAAGCCGGAGAAGCCAAATGGGTTGTGAAATCCGTCAGACTCGACGACATCTACACCAACGGCAACTACCTCACCGACAAATGGACGCCAAACAGCAACGCCCAGTCCTACAATCACGCAGGCCTCTCTATCGAACTCGCCTTCGGTGAAAACAGGGAAATATTCCCGGAGACAATGATGCTTCCGCAGTATCTCACCAACGGGAAACAGAAAATCACATTGGTCTGCCAAAGGGGCACAGAACCGGAAAAGACTCTCTCCGGCTACATCTACAACGGCACCCAGACCAGTCTTTCCGCCTGGCAGAGCGGCAAATACATCAGCTACCTCATAACGGTGGGTACTGAAGACAGTTACATCGAATTCGACGCCACACCGGGCCTCTGGGGATTCAACCCCGATTCGGACGTGAACATCGGTGTGCGACCATAAACCCTCTCCCAAAAGAATGAGACCGACGGGAGGAAAACAGAAAAATGAACAAATGAATATGTTGAAACGGGAAATCAGATGTATGATTGTGGCTGCGGCGACTGCGCTTGCGGCTGTTTCCTGCGTCAACAAAATCAACGGCTACGACGCCGAACGCATCATCAGTTTCAAGGCGCTAAGGGCCAATTCCACCAAGGCCCCGTCAAACTCCGAAGAGATGGGGGCTTTCAAAGTTTGGGGCTATGCGCTCCCGCAGGACAAGAATTGGAATGACGATTTCAAAGGAGCGAAAACTATGCTGGAGGGAGAAAACTACTTCCACTCCGACGGAATCTGGAAAAGCGCCGAAGACCATCTGTGGTGTTCAAGGAATGAGAGAATGAGTTTCTTCGCCCTCTCCCCTGCCGATGCTGATGCCGGTTTCACACGGGAAGAAGGTATCACTGTCAAGGGCTTCAACGCAGGCAATCCTCTTTCCGACAATGTTCCCCGGCTCGAATTTGCCACTCTCACCGACTCCCGCAAGCCCACCGGCGACGTTTCAACAGGGATAGTCTTTCGCAACGCACTCTGCGAAGTGGAGTTCAGGGCGAAATCTGTGGCGAGCGACGACATAAAACTCAGCATAACAAGACTAACTCTCAGCGATGTTGCCACAGAAGGTGATTTTCACTCACTCCCGCAGCCTGAATGGACTCCGGGCACGAGACAGAGAGAAGTGACGGTATTCGAAGGCAATCTGGTACTGGACGAAAACGAACAGGCGCTGGGCACAGTTCTCAGGATGATTCCCCAAAACCTCAAGCCTCGAATCACCCTCCGCTACAATTTCGACTCCGGAACGGGCGGTGAGATCAGGGATATCGATGTCGAGATAGAGAGAAATCTCAACTGGGCGGTGGGAAAGAAGAGAATCTACAGTTTCAAAGTATCACAAAATTTGAGTCTTACGATAGACTCCTGCATAACGGACGAATAGATGAATAATTGCACAAATATATTCCGGGGCTTCCGCCGGAGCGAAATTGTGGCGACACTTTTGTCTGCCGTAGTTTTTGTGTTCGCCACGGGATGCAACAAGCAGACACCGCAGTCCGGCCAAAGCCAGTGGATAGGCTTCAACGGAGAGCCTCAACAGGTTGAGGATCAGACAGCTCGACAGGCCTCATTAGGCAGCGTTGCAAGGACAAGGGCTGCAGCCTACACGAAAAATCTAATCACCACCCAAGAGGAACTCCACAGCAAATCCTTCGGAGTCTTCGGCTACAAGTCAATCGATGACCAGAACGGATTCACCCCTGTCTTCGGAAGTTCAAAAGCCCAGGAGGTTAAATGGGCGTGGGACAACTTTTCGGAGGATTACGAATCTGACAGACCGGCTCCCGGAAACTATTGGACCTACAGTCCAAAACAGAAATGGGAAAGGGCGATGTACTACCGTTTCCGCGCAATCTGGCCATACGAGACTGAAATTCAGCCGAATTCATCCGCAAACCTCGTCTCCACAGAGTACTCCAGCAGCACCGACGACTACGACCTCATGGTTGCTTATGCCACACGCCGCCCCATCACGGAAGGCGTCGGCAGAGTAACGCTCGAGTTCAAACACGCACTTGCGGGCCTTCGCTTCAAACTCAAATTCAACGAAAACTCCGACGAAAAGCCGGACGATGAGCTGACAGAATTCTACATCACGGGAATATATCCCCAGGGACAGCTTTTCTACGGAATCACCGAAACAGTGAGCGATGTGAATGCCATCCGCTGGATCATGAGCGACAACACCTTCGACGACCGCAATCCCCAGTTCCAATGGACCGGGTCCACAGCATTCGGAGGAGTTGACAACAAAGCCGCAAACATCTATTTTTCCGAAACTCCGGCCGGCACCACAGGAGAGACAAACACTGACGGAGCGGCACTCATCATCCCCCAGCAGCTTTCATCCCCAATCGGAGACACATACGTCAATTTCAAGACAAAACTCGGCTCTACAGTGCTCCACCGCGCAAAACTTCCGACAGAGACGCTCGAAAGCGGGAAAATCTACACCTACACTCTGAAAATGTACGGCACCGAAATCAAAGTCAGCGTGGACATTCAGGATTGGACAGAAATTCAGTCAAACATAGACATTAAACTTTAGAGAAATGGGCGGAAAAATCATATTCAAGACTTTGGCTGCGGCATTTCTCGCATTGTCGGCCATTTCCTGCGCAAAGGACACCCCCGCCAAAGACAAGCCCGTTTACGGCGAAGGCGAGGGCAACCTGCACATCAGTTTCAGCACGGCGGGCACAACAAAGGCCGGCACGGCGCAGGAAGGAGACATCATCAAGACGGGCCGCCTGTGGCTGATTGACGCAGACGACAATGTGATGAGGTTCTATAGTAAGGATAATATCAACGTGGCGTCCGGAGAAGCCACAATCAAAAACATAAAGCGAGGAGTCTACACTCTCTGCATACTCGCAAACTGCAAAGAACTTGACAGTTACGTAACCGGTAGCAAGATTGACGATGGTTTCAAGAGAAAACTGCTCACGCCAATCAGCGACGGCAGCGCTCCGGCCTTCACGGAGGAAGCCGGTATGCCTTGCTCTGCGGTGATTCACCAGGAAATCACGGTTGGAGAAAATTATGTCGAGGCGCATCTCCTGCGCTGCGTGGGAAGGATCAGCATCAGAATCCGCAACAACATCGGAGACAGCAAGATTGCAATCGGCTCGGTGGGACTTTCCAAAAACAATCCTTCGACAGGCTATCTTTTCGAGCCGCTCGACAGTTCCGTGCCTCCGACTGTGACCAATCTCTCCTTCAAAGAACTCACCGGCATTACGACAATCGCGCCTTACGAGACCAAGGAAGTTTACGACAGCTACCTCTATGAGATCGATGCTTCCACTGCAGCGAACGGGATTACTTTCGATTTGCTCGGCGGGATTTATGACTCTGCGGTGAGGGATGAGGATATTTCCATTGCCTATAGGACGCAGTATAATTTCGGCAACAACCTGAGCACCTTGGGAGATGTGAGTGGGAACAAGTATCTGATACGCTCCGTCGAGTCGCCAACACGCTATGTCGGGACAACGGGAAGTGGCGTCGGAACAGGCGAATTCACCGAAGATTCCGAATTGGAGTATTTCAAAGACACCCCGAACTATCTTTGGGAATTCGACGGAAATTCAAGTTCTGCAAAGTTGAAAAACGTCAAGACAGGGAGCTATCTTGACGAGGATCTGAACATGACAGCGGATGCAGATAAAGCACAAGCCTTCACTATCGACAACAATGCCGGCAAGTTTCTTTTTGGATACACGTGGTATTATTTAAAGTACTACATGACATACGACGCGGGCAAACTGTCAGTACAACGTAATAACACGGGCACTACCGCCCAGTGGTATCTCAGGCTTCTCGACGAAAGCAGCATAAACGAGCCATATTTCGAAAACGCCCTGCGCGAAATTCCGCGCGAGGCTCGCCCAATCCACTATGTGGACAAATACGGAGCCCACAACAAACTGGAAAGAATCGACCGCAACGAACACATCACCGTGACGGTCAACATTTTCTACAACAGGGAGATGGGAGAGTTTAAGTTCGAAGTGGAAGGCTGGAGCGGAAAAGACAGCGAAACAACCTTTGATTAGGCTGAAAAACAGAGAAATAATATGACAAAAAAGATAATTCATACTTTTCTATCTCTTGCGGCGGCACTTCTCTGCCTCTGCTCCTGCGTCAAGGAAGATTTCGCCCCAAAGGGCGGCACAACCTTCGGCGAGGGACTCTTGCAGCTGAATTTCGGCCCGCAGGACAATGTATGCGTACAGACCCGTGCGACTCTCGACACCAAATCTGAAAGCCGCATTTTCAACCTCTATGTCTTCGTCTTCGATGCTGCCGGCAACAAGGTTTCCGGCGAATATTTCGACACCCGCAATCTCAAGACACAGGAATTTGTTTCCACAGCCACAGAAGACTGCTGGTGGGTGAGCAATGCTACCACAAACGATGGCAAAACCACCGGAGGCCTGGTGGTGAAGACTGCGGCCGGAGAGGGTCTTACGGTCTATGTCCTCACAAACCTCGACTCCGATATGGTGAAAGTTTCCTCAAACCTCCTGAGCGCGACCATCCACAATGAAAACGACCTCAGGAAGTTCAACGCCTACCTCAACCAGAGAATCACCAGCCGCAACGGATATTTCCCGATGACCGGAAAACTCAGCGGAGTGAAGGTCATAAACAACGAAAACAGCAACAACACCGTCCGCACAGTCATAAACGAAACAATGCTCCTCAAACGCATTGATGCCAAGGTACGTTTCATTTTCAAACAGGGCAGCCGTCCGGACGAGAATGGACAGGTCATCAAAAGATTTGAGGCGAGACAGTGGAAGGTGGTGAACGTTCCGAGGACCTCATATATGTTGAGCTACGAACAAAGAGGAACAAGGGCTCTGAGAGGACAGGATTTTGTCAACGTGAACCCGGACACGCCGGAGGGCGAGTATTCGAAATATGCAAAAGACTATTTCGAGACGGATTTCGTGAATTTCGAGGATTTCCCGCAGACAGGACAGTCTGAGTTCTCGTTCTATATGCTCGAAAACTGCCAGGTTCCGAAAAAGGCTCCTTTGAAATATCAGGACCGTTCCCGCGACCTCAAGGAAAATGACGGAAAGAACAGGAAATGCGAGGTGAGCTATTCTCTTGACGGAGTGGAATATACCCGCACGATGAGGGAGTTTGAATATGCCAACGATTTCTCAACCTACGTGGTTGTGACGGGATATGTGGAGATGGCGCTTAAAAACGATGAGGCAGGAAACGTCCTCGGAGGAGATGTTCAGTACATCATCCACCTTGGCGACTGGAACGCAATCATCAACAACGACACCGGCAACCAAGGCGACGGAAAGGACAGTTACAGCGCATTTGACAATTTCAACACCGAAAGAAACACATCCTACACCTACACTGTGACGGTGAACGGAGTGAACAGCATCCGCGTGGAGGTGGAAACAAGCAAGGGCGCCGTTTCGGATGTGATTGAAAACCAACCTGGTGCAAGCGGACAGATTTCGATTGCAAAGGAAGAAATCGCCATCTGCGACTGCCATTATGTTTCGAAGACTATCAGTTTCCACCTCAACAATTTCTTCAAACACGGCAACATAACAAAGGAGAACTGCATTGTGGACGAACTCACCTGGGCGGTGAAAACCCCATTCGGAGAGGGAGAGCCGTCTCAGGAGGGTGGAGTGGACATCACTAGCGGTCTGGACTACCAATGGGTGCACTTCCGTCTGAACAAACAGGACGACACCGGCAACTATTTCAAAGACAAGCGACGCAAGTACACTCCGCGTCAGTTTCACAGTTCCAATACATTCTGCACAGCGGAGCAGAACAAGGAGGATGACGGCACAGCCGGACTCGCAGGCTACCACAACGACGGAATTATGGATGTGAAGGAGCTCTGCCAATTCATCAAGGACGAGGTGAACAAATATCTCGTAAACCCTGCCACCAGCGCATTTGACCACAAAGACGCAACCGACCTCAGTCTCCCGAATATCTGCCTCACGGTTTTTGTGGACGAGTACTACTACAACGAGAATCCAATCAATGGTCAGCGTTCGTCCGACCTGTGGAAGAGTTTTGTGAACAAGGACGACCGCAAACTGCACATTCTCTGTAACTCGGAAAAAAGCAAGGACGGAGAGTCCAGCACCACAGGTTCTGTTGTGACCATACAGCAGCGTTCAATCCAGTGTGTCTACAACACTGACCTTAGCTACACCGCCCTTCAGACGGCCTGGGGTGTTGAGAATACCGATGAGTATGATGGAAGATGGGATAAGTATTGGAGTGTAACAAGCGCAACTGATGAAAAACGAGGTAACAACAAGGCGTTCAACGGGCTTTTCAACTCTTGCAAGGAGTGGGAACTCAGCCCTAAAGGAGTTGGCAACAACAGTTTCAGTGGTGGTAACTGGAGCAAATATATGAACTATGAAGTTCCTAATGACACGCCTCAACTCCTGGACGAATATGCCTATATGCGGTATTCCTGCCTCACCCGCAACCGCGACAACAACGGTGACGGAAAAATCGACCGCAGCGAAGTCAGATGGTATCTCGCATCCATCAACCAATTGTTAGGTCTTTATGTGGGAGACGGCCTTCTGAACACAAAGACAAAACTCTACAACAAAAGTCCGGAAGACAGGAAATCGTCTGACTCAAAAAAGTGGCAGCAGCACATTGTGTCATCAACTTGTTTCGCAGCTGACGATCCGAGAGAAAGCGGCCCTTATGCCAATAGTGGACAAGAAATAAAAAATAGTAATAACCCAACTATGCTATGGGCTGAGGAAGGCACCTCTACCGGACATTTCTATCACAACTACTCAGGAGACATTCAAGGTTCGGCTATCCGCTGTGTCCGAAATCTCGGATACATTGACGGCAATGAGGATGAAACCTATGCGATTGACAAGGAGCCTGACGACTACATCAAGGTTGAAAAACGCTCCGACGGGAGTTATGTCTTCACTTGCACCCACCTCAACGAGCAGGCGCTTCGCTACTACACATCGAAGGAATTGATTTTTGCAGACGAGACATCGCAAGAGAACAGGCTCTACAAAAAATTTGAGAGCTATCCTACGCAATCCACAAGAAGCGAGAATCCTCTTTTCAAGGATTATAATGCTGCAGTTGACAAAAGCGTAGCAGAGGGAAACGGCAATCCGTACTGCCCTGAAGGCTACCGCACCCCGAACCAGACCGAGGCCGCCATAATGCGTTACTATATGGACTCCGGTGAAAACTGTCAAACAATGACAAGAACATATTGGTCATTCGGTCCATTTGGAAACAATGTAAAAAACCAGACAAAATTTGGTTTTGTCGTAAGCAGTGTCGTCACCGTGAATAATGAAAATGCCAATAAGGTCCGCTGTGTCCGCGATCTCCGGGTGAACTGACAGGAAGATTTATTATTCCACCCTCATGGTGCGGGCAGGGTCGATGCGGGAGATAAACATTGACGGGAGGAGAAGAAGGAGCATTATGACGGCAAAGGAAAGCGCGTCCGCCACGAGAATCTGGAGCCAGTCTATGTGGATAGGGACAAACGAGACAAAGTAGTTCTCGGGACTGAGTTTCAGAAGGCGGGTGTATTTCTGAATCAGGCACAGTCCGAGCGCGGCCACATTCCCAACAGCCATACCCTTGCCGACAAGCACCGCAGAACTTCGGAGGAATATCGCCGCAATTCCGCGATCTTTCATTCCGAGAGCCTTCAGCAGCCCGATGGTCGGCACATTCTCGAACAGGAGTATCAGCAGCCCCGAAATCATGTTGAATCCGGCAACTATTGTCATCAGAACCAGCACTACAAGCACATTGAAGTCGATGAGATTCAGCCAGTCGAACAGCTGAGGGTAACTCTGTACCACCGAACTCACGATTACAGTCGGCTCGTCCCCGGAAGAATGCGCGAACACCTCGGCGCCTATGTCAATTGCCGCCTGGCGTATGCTCTCCTCGCTGCGGCAGCCTTCCTTCAGCGACACCTCAAGGGCAGAAACATCGTTTCCCTTCCATCCGTTAATCCGGCGCATGGTCTGCAAATCCGTATAGACAATCAGCTTGTCCTCCGAAGACAGGATTCCGTCATAGACCGACTCCACCCTGAACTTTCTGGCTATGACCTTCTCCCCGACAAAATACGCCGCAATGTCCTCACCCACGCCGATTTTCAGCATGGATGCAAGCTGTGACGGCACCGAAACGGAGAGGGCCGACGAGTCGTTCTTCCTATAGTCCTCAACGCCCTTGAAGAGCACTCCATGAATCAGATCGCCCTCCTTGACTATTCCGGCACGGACAATTGTTCCTCTGACGGATTTCACGCAGTCAAGTTCCATAACAGCAGGCAGAAACGCCGGTCCGGAAGGAATCGGCTCGGACTCTCCCATATAGTTCTGGTTCAGAGGCGTGAGGGTCACATCCCCGCAAAGTTCACTCAGCCCGTCGCGAATTTCGCTCCGGAAACCGGAAGACACCGCCACCGCCACAATCATCACAAGGAAGCTGACGGCCACGCAAACTGAAGCCATCCGCCCTCTGAACTGAATCCTGCGAGATATGAATCCACTGATCATAGACGGCAAAGTTAAGAAAAAAGAATTAACCGCCCCGACACCGGCCCTACTGGGCAACAAAGCGGTAGGTTATTTCGCCCACTTGCGAGGCCGGAGCGGAGGCCGATGCGCTGAAACGCGAGGTGCGTGCCGCCCTGATTGCAGACTTGCGCAGGCACTCGTCATGGCTTGAAACAGCCTCCACGACCTTTGCACTGACAACGGTGCCGCTGTTGTTGACCTTTATGAGCACTGTCACGTCCCCACCATTGTAGCACTTGTAGGCAGGAATAGGGAGCGTGCTGGCCTTGCGTCCGTCAAGCGTCCAGCTGAGCACCGACGGCCCGGAATACTGCCGGTTGTCCTTCTTTCTCTCCTCACGCGGGTTTGTCCTTCCCATATCCACAGTCTCATCCCTGGCATCTTCCTGACGGGAGTCCAGTCCCTTGAGGTCACGCTGCAGCCGTTCGTTCTCACGGTAGAGTTCCTCGGCATCCGTGTTGCGGTCGTCCTTCAGAGGGGCACTGCGGTCAACGGTGACATTGCGCACCGGCGTACCGGCAGAACCGCCGCTGATAAGCTCGTCCAGACGGCGGCTGATGCTTTCCTTGAAGTCCTCCTCCTTTTCCAGTCTCTCCGTCTCTTCCTGTTTGGAGAAATCCATCAGAAAACTCGTGTCTTCCTTCAGCTGCGAGCCAATCTGCACAGCAAGCAAAACAATAATCACCGTGAGATGGAATATCACGGTGATGTATAACCCTGCCTTGTCCTCCGAATTTATCCGTCGCATGGCAGGCCTCCTGTTAATGACTGGAATTGAGCGATTTCTCGATTGTCGCAGCGATAACGTCGATTGCCACCTTGTTGTGACCTCCCTGCGGGATAATCACGTCGGCATACCTCTTGCTCGGCTCGATGAATTGGAGGAACATCGGCTTTACCGTGCGCGAATAGCGCTGAATCACGGTCTCCACGGTCTTTCCGCGTTCGATGATGTCCCGTGCCATCACGCGCATCAGTCTGTCGTCATCGTCGGCATCGACGAAAATCTTGATGTCCATCTGATTCCTGAGTTCGGCACAGCAGAAAATCAGAATGCCCTCCACAATTATGACCTCAGCCGGGTTTACGGTGATGGTCTCGGTCTTGCTCCGCGAGCAGGTGATGTAGGAATAGACAGGCTGTTCGATAGACCTGCCGGCCTTGAGCTCCTTAAGATGACGGACAAGAAGGTCAAAGTCAATTGAGTCCGGATGGTCGAAGTTCACCTTCTGGCGCTCCTCCATCGGAAGATGGCTGGAATCCTTGTAGTAGGAGTCCTGAGGGATTACCACGACCCTCTCTTTCAACTGATCCGTGAGTGCCTTCACCACCGTTGTCTTTCCCGAACCGGATCCCCCGGCAATTCCGATTATCAACATATCTATGCGTTTTGTGTTGTATTATTCTAATACTCAGCGTTTTTCGGAGTTCTTGGGAACGGAATCACATCCCGGATGTTGGCCATGCCCGTCACGAAAAGAAGCAGTCTCTCGAAGCCGAGTCCGAATCCGCTGTGAGGAGCCGACCCGAAACGGCGCGTGTCAAGATACCACTCAAGCGACTCGCGGCTCATTCCGAGCTCGTCGATGCGGGCGTTAAGTTTCTCAAGCGACGCCTCCCTCTCCGAGCCACCGATGATTTCGCCGATCTTCGGGAAGAGGACGTCCATTCCGCGAACGGTCTTCCCGTCCTCGTTCTGCTTCATGTAGAATGCCTTGATGTCCTTAGGATAGTCCGTAAGGATAACCGGCCTGCCGAAATGTTTCTCCACAAGATATCTCTCATGCTCTGACTGCAAGTCCACACCCCAATAGACAGGGAACTCGAATTTCTCTCCGGACTCTTCGAGAATCTTTATTCCCTCGGTGTAGGTGAGGCGCACGAAATCTGTCTTGACAACGTTCTGGAGCCTTTCGATGAGTTCCTTGTCATACATGTCATTCAAGAACTTGAGGTCATCCATACAGTGGTCGAGGGCATACTGAATCAGAGACTTGATGAAGTCCTCCGCCAAATCCATGTTGTCGTTCACGTCATAGAACGCCATCTCCGGCTCAATCATCCAGAACTCGGCAAGGTGACGCGGAGTGTTGGAGTTCTCGGCACGGAACGTCGGTCCAAAAGTATAGACCTCTCCGAGAGCCATCGCTCCGAGCTCGCCTTCAAGCTGTCCGCTGACGGTGAGGCTGGTGTGGCGTCCGAAAAAGTCCTGACTATAGTCAACCTTTCCGTCCGGAGTGCGCGGAGGGTTCTCCATGTCAAGGGTCGTCACCTGAAACATCTGGCCGGCTCCCTCGCAGTCAGAGGCCGTGATGAGCGGAGTGTGGAGATAGACAAAGCCCTTGCTGTTGAAGTAGTTGTGGATGGCGTAGGCCATCGCGTGACGTATTCTCAGAACCGCGCCGAAAGTGTTGGTCCTTGGACGGAGATGAGCGATTTCGCGGAGGAACTCAAGGGAATGTCCCTTCTTCTGAAGCGGATAGGTATCCGGATCAGCCTCGCCGTAAAGCTCAATTTCCTTTGCCTGAATCTCAACGGCCTGACCGCTGCCAAGCGAAGCGACAAGTTCGCCTGTCACTCCGATGCACGCGCCCGTCGTAATCCTCTTGAGAAGATTCTCGTCAAAAGCCGCGAGATCGACGACAATCTGAATATTATTTATCGTGGACCCGTCGTTAAGAGCGATGAAGTTGATTTTCTTGTTTCCTCTCTTTGTCCTGACCCATCCTTTTGCCAGAACAGTTTTGCCGGGCTCGCTTGCAAGCAAATCCTTGACCTTGGTTCTGATGATTTTTTCCATTTCCGTAAATATTATGTCCGGCCATTCTCCGGTCAGACTAAAAATCTTACAAAGATACTAAGCCCGCACTACTTTTTCGAAAAAAAGAGAGGCTGTTTTGATTTTTTTCAAAGACAGCCTCCCTTTTCAGGATTATTTCCGGGTGCAGAGTATCCTCTCCTTAATCTGCGAGTTCTCGTAGAATCCGGTGAACTTCTCCGCATTCTTTCCAATCGCATAGATAGGAACCGGACATCCGGTGTGACCATGAGTACCCCAGTTGACATGTCCCTGTATGTTAAGTTCACGGTTAGCCTCGTCTGTCAGAGTCGAGTCATCATGAGAGCATCCCTCCCAATACTTGTCAAGGACAGCCCAGTTGGTTCTGTAGCTTTTTGTTCCGAATGTGAATCCTCCGGTCTCGTGGTCGGCCGTGACGAGTATAAGAGTCTCGTCCGGATGCTTGAGATAGAAAGCATAAGCCTCGGCAACTGCCTTGTCGAGCAGTTTGACGCTCTCTATCACGCGCATTGTGCGGTTACTGTGCGATGCCCAGTCGATGTAGCCTTGCTCGCACATGATGAAGAACGGCTTGTCTTCATCAAGGACACCAAGGCAGGCCTTGACGAAATCCGGTGCCTGCATTCCCTCTCCGGACATGCTGAGGTCGTAGTTCTTGTTCTGGTCGGCAGCATCGAAGTCGGATGTCTCCTCAGGAGCTGGTGGGAGAAGCACCTTTGTGCGGGCTGTCGAGGCGGTCAGTGCATCAAGACCGAAGCAGACCTGCGTATTGCCGTCCGCCTCAATGAGCTTCACTACGTCTTCCTTATCGTGCTTCTTTCCGTAACGATCAATGAGTTCAGAGCCGCCAAGAAAGTCAAATCCACAGGTGGAAATTTCCTGTGCTATCTCATAATACTGGTTGCGCTTGTCGACGTGTGCATAGAAAACCGCCGGAGTTGCATGGTTTACAGGCCCATCGGACATGATCCCGATCTGATAGCCGGCGTCCTTGAGCTCGTATGCCACCGATTTCATCGGAGACCCGTCGATGGCTGTGCCAATGCGTCCGGTATTCGTCTTCTGTCCGCATGAAATTGCGGAGCCCGCCGCCGCCGAGTCAGTCACGCCACTGTCGGCGCAGTAGGTTCGGGTCAGACCGACAACCGGGAACTGGGTGAATGTGAGGTAACCACCCCCATAGCACGAGTCCTGATAGGCAAGGAAAGAATCCGTGGCAGCCACATGGGCAAGTCCCATTCCATCCCCGATAAAGAGAAAAACATACTTCGGAACGCTCTCCGTGCGCTGCTTCTTCAGCGAGAAAACGGTAGCGACAGTTGCCGCTGCAATGAGCACCGCGGCAATGATTATTGATACTTTTCTTTTATTCATTGTTTGATGATTACTAAAAAAGGATGTCCCAATCGTTTTTCTCTCAGGACATCCCTTCTGCATTTAAAGTACTGTCTATTTCTCAGCCTTTCTTGCCGAATACATGATCTTCAGCGCGGAGCATCTTCTGAGCTCCTGCTTCACATCCGTTACAATACCCATTGTCGTGTTCTCGTCAGCTCTGATGGCAACCGTCATGAACGCCCTGTCGGCCTCACTCTTGGAGTCACGCTCCGAAGCGATGAAGTCACGGATGTCGTCCACGGTTTTGAAGGAATCGTTAAGCTGGATTCGTGAGTCGGTACCGAACTGCGACTGGAGATGCTTCACCGGCGTACCTATATTAATATAGGATGCGAGGTCCTTTCTTTCCAGTTTCACAACCTCGGAAGCCTCCGGAAGTTTCACGATGACCTTGTTCTCCGTCTTGCGGAGGTTGGTCGTCACCATGAAGAAGAATAGGAACATGAACACGATATCTGACGTTGATGACGTGCTGGCCATCGGCGTCGTTTTCTTACCGTCTTTTCTAAATTTTGACATATCCTTCTCTCCTATCTTTTTGAAACATCCTTAGGCTCCGCCTCGGAAATCTTCTGAGGCACCGCTTCACGCACGATTTTCTGCTGATCCTCGGTGAGCCTATCGTAAGGCTTGCCGTAGTTTGCGCGGGAGAAATCGTTACGAATCTCGTTGATTGCCTTCACCAGCTCGTTCTGAACCGCAATATAGGCCTGATAGCTTGTACCGCGGTCGTTCTGAAGAGAAATCACACCTTCGGAAACAGGGTATTCGCCATATCCCTCGATGTCCTTGATTTTCTTCTCCGGCAACTTCGGGTCGTCGGTCGGGTTGGTAAGGAATTCCTTGATCTTGTCTTTCAGCTGGCTGACTTCCATTGCTTCATTTCCGGCGAAAAGCCTGTCCGCAGAGTTGATCTTCACAATGATGATGTTGCGTCGATTGACCTTCTGGTCCTCTGCCTTCTGGTTCTCCGCAGGCATAGGCGGGAGGCGGCGCTGCAGTCCGGAATCCTGATTCATTGTCGTGGTCATCAGGAAGTAGCACAGCAGCAGGAACGCGATGTCCGCCGTGGAGCTTGAATTTATTTCTGGAGTCTTTTTGCTGGCCATAGTTGTAATTATTTGTTACGTACTGTGTTAACCACCGTTCCTACAAGAATTGCCACAACAGCGGCACCGCAGCAGAGATAGGTGACATTAAGAATTGTGTCGGTAAACTTAAGCATCCCGGCAGAAGTCTGGACGCTCGTGCCGACAGCCTCCGTTCCCGGAGCCAACAGGTACGCTATGCCGACGATTACCGCAGCGACAACCAAGCCGACACCCATCTTGATGAGTCCCTTCGGGTTCTGCTTTATCGTGAAGTAGAGTCCGAGGCAGATAACGGCGAGGATAGCCACGACAACCAGAGCATACGCGCAGTAAAGCAGGACGTCAGTCGCGAGACCGTCGTTCGACACGAAGCCGTAAACGAAACCGAATACAGCCAGAAGAACGCCGATTGCGAGGAGAACCCACTCTACGATTTTTATGATTTTTGCGTACATTTTATTCTGATTTATTTGTTCTGATATTTAACCAAGATGTCCACGAGGCTGATTGATGCGTCTTCCATCTCAATGGTGCGCTTCTCAATCTGAGCAAGAATGTAGTTGTAGAATACCTGGAGAATCATAGCTACGATCAAACCGCCGACAGTTGTGATGAGGGCGACCTTCATACCTCCAGCGACGATGTTTGGAGAAATGTCACCAGCTGCCTGAATTGCATCGAATGCCTGAATCATACCGATGACGGTACCGAGGAATCCGAGAGAAGGGGCAATCGCGATGAAGAGTGAAATCCAGCTCAAACCATTCTCCATAAGGCTCATCTGAACAGAACCGTAGGAAACGACTGTCTTCTCGACAACCTCAATTCCCTGATCCATACGGAGGAAACCCTGGTAGAAGATGCTTGCTACCGGACCGCGTGTGTTGCGGCAAAGGTCCTTGGCTGCCTCAACGCCGCCATCCTCGAGAGCCTTCTCGATGCCCTCAAGAAGCTTCTTGGTGTTGGTCTTTGAGAATGCGAGGTAGAGGATACGCTCGATTGCGATTGCAAGACCGAGGATAAGACAGAGAATGATGGCTGCCATAAACTCAGGACCACCTTCAATGAATTTGGTCTTGATTGCCTGGTGAAGAGGAACTTCTTCCTGGGCTGCAGTCAATTCAGCGAGAGAAGTCACCTGAGTCGGAGCTGCGGCAACCTCTTCGGTAGATGCAGCGTCAGCTGCCTGATCCTGAGCTGATGCGAACTGTGCAGAAAAGGCCATCAAGCCAATAGCTGCCAAAAACATGAAAATTTTTTTCATAACTGTTTTTTGATAATTAATACTATTAAATTGTTTGTTTTTCGTTAAAATATGTAATTTCCCCGATTCACGCAACGCGTCGCCGCACTGCCAAAACCTTAAAAATCGGTGCAATTTAGCAATAAAAAATCATACAAAAAAATATTTACACGATATTTGGGCCTGCAGAATCAAAAAGCAATCGCAATTTACGGCAATAAAGACATCACAGCGTAATCTCTCCACGAAGGCTACTTTCCAGCGATTCCTCCACTTCGGCATTGTCGGGATTCTCCCCGAGCAGGACAAAGAGTTTGGCCAGCGCACTCTCGGTCGTGCTGTCATAACCGTTTCTGGCTCCCGCTTCCTTCAGGCACTTCCCCGTAGCATACAGGTCCATGTTCACCGACCCGGAAGGGCACTGCGTCACGTTAAGGAGTACCTTCCCCATCGAATGCGCCTCCCGCACCACGGAGAGGAACCACTCTGCAGACGGAGCATTGCCGGAGCCGTAGGTCTCGATGATGACGGCCCGCGTCTCCGCACCGCACAGAATGTTTCTTACCACCTGCACCGTGATTCCGGGATGAATTTTCAGAATGGAAACTCTCGTGTCGAGCCTTTTGTGAAAAACCGGACGTGCATTCCAGTCATAAGGTTTCAGAATCAGACGGGAATTATAGCGTATGTTGATTCCGGCCTCGGCAAGCGGTGGAAGGTTCTCACTGCAGAATGCCTTGAAGTTATCCGAGCTCATTTTTGTCGTGCGGTTACCCCTCATCAGGAGATTGTCAAAATAGACGCAGACCTCCGGCACTATAGCGTGACCGTCGGCGTCTCTCGCGGAAGCGATCTCCACTGCAGAAATGAGGTTTTCTTTTCCGTCCGTTCTCGGCACTCCTATAGGCAGCTGGCTTCCGGTGAATATGACAGGCTTGGTAAGTCCCTCTATCATAAAGCTGAGCGCAGACGCCGAGTAGGACATCGTGTCGGTGCCGTGAAGAATTACAAAACCGTCGTATTCGTCATACTTGTCATCTATAAGATCCGTAAGTTTCAGCCACATCGACGGTTCAACGTCAGAAGAGTCGATTATCGGGCTGAAGGAATATGAGTCTATCCGGCAGGCAAACTTCGCGAGTTCAGGAACTTCGTCCAATATCTGTCTGAAGTTGAACGGCTTGAGCGTATTGTCCGTCGGATCCGACTTCATTCCTATCGTTCCTCCGGTGTAGATTATAAGTATGGATGACTTTCCCTTCTTCATATTTATTATGATTATGAGCTTTACGAATTACGTCGCAAATGGAAATGCCTATATTCCGAAGAGCCGTTCTGCGTTTTCCGTCGTCACGCACGCGACGTCTTCGAGAGGGACGCCCTTCAGAGAAGACAGTTTATCCGCTATTATCGGGATATATGCACTTTCGTTCCGCATTCCGCGATATGGTGCCGGCGTAAGATATGGAGAATCTGTCTCAAGCACTATGCGTTCGAGCGGAATTGTCTTCACCGTCTCGGCAATCGAGGCTTTTTTGAATGTGAGAACGCCGCCGATTCCGACCATCCAATCCCCATAACGGTCCATCTCCCTGAATGTCTCAGCGCTTCCGCTGAAGGCATGAAAGACTCCCCGAAGTCCCCTTCCGCGAAAATCCTCCAGTACGCGGAAAATCTGCCCCGTGGCTTCTCTGTTGTGGATTATGACCGGAAGATTCAGTCTCAGGGCCATATCCAGCTGATAGCGGAAGACCTCAATCTGAGCATCCAGATTGTCGCTGCGCCAATGAAGGTCAATCCCTATTTCGCCTATCGCAACCACTTTCCTGCCTACATACCCGTCCAACATCTCAAGTTCCTCCCGCCAGTTGTCCTTGAACTCAGTAGGGTGCAGTCCCAGGCAAGGAAAGGCGTTCTCAGGAAATTCCCCGCAGAGCGCAAACATCGCGTCCCTCACTGTCTCGTCAGTGTCCGGCATCACAATTTTCGTAACCCCGGACTCAATCGCCCTCCTCACGGCTCCAACTCCGTCTCCCCCGTATGCGGCATCATAAAGATGAGTGTGTGTATCTATAAAATTCAGCATAGCGCTGCAAATTTAAGAAACCTTCAAAAAATAACCTACATCATCTTTCTCATTTCTTTTCAATTTGCCTATCCCCGTATTGAACAGCGGCGCAGCAGGTCAACACTTATCATCCCGTCGTTTTCCAGCAGGGCAACCACTTCAGCAACGCTCCTGTAGGGCAGCCCGGTCGCGTCACACAGCCCGTCAAAATCGATTCCGCGCCTTTCCCTGACTTTCAGCAAGACTGCTGTCATGGCTGCAATCTTGTCTTCCGGAAGTGTCCGTGAATATCTCTCCGTCAGGTCACCTCGAACAATCCGACAACAGCCCTGCATTCCTCCGCACCCCCGTCCCTTTTCACAAAGGCCAAGCTGCACATTCAGCCCATCAAGAGAGTCTATTATCTCCGCAACTCCCTCCCTTATAAGGTGGTTGCAGCCCTGCGAACGGCTGTCGTCTCCGCGCCCCGGCAAGGCGTAGACAGAACGGTTGTAGGAAAATGCAAGCCGGCTGGTTATCATCCCGCCGCCCTTCACTGCCGACTCGACGAGAATCACACTGTCGCTCAGCCCGGCGATTATCCTGTTCCTCCGTATGAAGTTCAGGGCCACAGGAGCGGTTCCCGGAGGATAGTCCGTCACGAGGGCACACCCTGGCAGCCCTGCAAGATGTTCGGCAAAGCCCCGGTGCCGGCCAGGATAGACAGTGTCAGTCCCGGTGGCCATGACAGCTATCGTCGGCAGCCCACACTCTACGGCAGTCCTGTGCGCAATGATGTCCGTCCCGTAAGCCAGCCCGCTGACAATGCACGGGGCCGCGCCCGAGCCGGCCAGTGTCCGCACAATATCTCGGCACCACTGTTCCCCATACGGAGTAATCTCCCGAGTCCCTACGACTGCGACATAATGCTCCGTGCCGGCAAATATCCGCTCCACGGGGCTGTCGCTCCTGACAAAAATCCCCAACGGTGCGTCCTCACAGCCCTTAAGTCTTTTCGGATACTCATCAGAAGTGATGCCGACGAACACCGTCCCATCTCTCCGCAGCCTCTGCAACACCGCCTCGGCCGCATCCAGCTCCTTCTTCACAATCTTTCCCCTATACTTGCTGTAGGGTCCGAACACCGCATCCTTGTCCGCGTCCGACATTTCGAACACAGCAGAGGCACTTCCAAGGTTTTCAATCAGCGCCGATGCCACCCGAGGTTCATATCCAAAAATAGAATTCAAGGCACAAAGGCAGACAGTTTCATAATTGTTCTCCATTTCACAAACCGTTTTCCTGTCCGGCAAATCTATGACAAACAAAAGAAAAAACCGCTTCCCAAGCTCTTCAGGGAAACGGTTTTTTCTTTTTTTATATGTTATTTTTCTTTTTTATACTATCAGGAGCGCATCTCCGTACGGCCCGAACTTGTAACCTTCGTCAAGAGCCACCTTGTAGGCGTGCATAACCTTCTCATAGCCACCGAAAGCGGCAACGGACATCAGCATCGTGGATTCCGGAAGATGGAAGTTGGAAACAATCGCATTCGGAACCGCAAAGCGATAAGGAGGGAATATGAATTTGTTGGTCCAACCGTCATACGGCTTCACCTCATCGTCCGTCGTGACAAAGGTTTCAAGTCCACGCATCACGGTAATGCCGACAGCCAAGACCTTGTGGCCGGCTTCCTTTGTAGAATTGATTATACCGGCCGCCTCCGGAGTAATAATCAGCCTCTCCGAATCCATCTTGTGTTTGGAAAGATCCTCGACATCAACGGAGCGAAAATGGCCGATGCCCATGTGCAGGGTTATGAAAGCCTTGTTTATGTCTTTGAGAATCATCCTGTTCATCAGTTCGCGGCTGAAATGCAGACCGGCAGCAGGAGCGCAGACCGCCCCTTCCTCACTTGCGAAGATTGTCTGATAATTTTCCTCGTCCTCTTTCGTGACATGCGGCTTAACCCACTTCGGGACAGGCGTTTCACCAAGAGAAAACAGGGCATCCTTGAACTCCTCGTAGTTTCCGTCATAAAGGAAACGCAGTGTCCGCCCCCGCGATGTCGTGTTGTCAATCACTTCAGCCACAAGACTTTCATCCTCGCCGAAATAGAGTTTATTGCCTATTCTGATTTTTCTTGCCGGATCGACGATGACATCCCAGAGCCTCTGTTCGCGGTTGAGTTCCCTGAGCAGGAACACCTCAATCTCAGCCCCGGTCTTCTCTTTCTTGCCATAAAGCCGCGCCGGAAATACTTTTGTGTTGTTGAAGACAAATGTGTCCCCCTTACCGAAATAATCGATGATGTCCTTGAAAATCCTGTGCTCGATTTCCCCGCTGTCCTTGTGGAGTACCATCAGGCGGCACTCGTCTCGCCACACCGGCGGTTCGGACGCAATCTTGTCAGCCGTAAGGCTGAAATTGAACTGTGAAAGCTTCATAATATATCGTTTCTTTTTCTTTCAGCGTAAACAATATATTATACGATATTTTCACAATTTTGTTTCACTTTTCCTACATTTTCTCTCGGAACACCTCCATAATCGAAGGAAAGGTATTCTTTAGATATGACGGCAGCGCTGACTTCGGCACCCACGCTGCCTTGGAAATGTCCTCCTCACGCTGCGGAGTGAGGTCAGTCGGGTCGTTGTAGAGCATATCGAACCACCAGGTGTGTTTCAGGTGCCACAAACCGTTACGACGATAACAATGATCGGTCACACAGATGAGTTCCCTGAGTATCAGCTGGTTGACACCTGTTTCTTCCTGAACTTCCCTCAGAGCGCATGTCTGGATGGTCTCCCCTGCCTCCTGGTGTCCTTTCGGCAGATCCCAAAGCCCGTTGCGGCAAATCAAGAGATAGTCCCCGCGACGGTTGGACACGAGTCCTCCGCCCGCGTTCACCTGAACGAACTCGGAGCATATCTTATGATAGGTCTGACCGACGTTTTCCGTAGGGATGTAGATTCTCAGAAGAGAGTCGGACTTCTCGAACATGTCGATGAGGTCGTGTATTCCGAAGCGGTTTGCTATCTGAAAAACGATTGCGTTGGGATCGGAAAGCGCCGGCTCGTCAGGAGGGCAGATTATGATGCAGCGTTTCTCGAAGTATATCTTGTGCGTTTCCATAAACGGCAATTGCGAAAGTTTTTATAATTTTGCATTCAGCGAACGTGCAAAGTTATGAATTTTTCTTTCGCGCGGCGCATAAATTTAAATTTGAGACTGTTTAGACTATGGCAAAGTACAGCAGCAAGAAAGGCACGGTGGCAAAGGCCCCGTATGAACTCTATATGGCATTGACGGATTTGAGGAACATCCTTAATATGATTCCGCAGGACAAACGCGAGGGTGTGACCGCCGATTTCGACAGCATCCACGCCACGGTGCAGGGCTTCGAGTTCGGAGTGCGCATCATCGAAAGGACTCCCTATTCGAGGATTGTCCTCAAGGACGACGGGGCTCCGTTTGCATTTACGGTCGCACTGAACTTCGAGCCGGCTGTCTCCGCATCGCAGACGCTCTTCAGCATAGATGTGGACGCGGATCTGAACTTCATGATGAAGACTCTGCTCGGGTCGAAAATAAAGGATGGACTCGACAAGGTTGTGGACGGGCTTGCGGATGCGTCCAACGGGAAGATGCCGGATGGCTTTGACGCATCAAAGTTCGGACTCTGAAGGGCACTGGAGCGATGCAGAAGGACCTTTTCAAGAAATATCTTGAGGAAGCTTTCGGTGTGAAGGCGGCCGAAAAAGTGTTGGCGGCGCTGGAGTGTCCGCCTTCTGTGTCGGTGCGTCTGAATCCGTCAAAATGGAAGGCGGGGGATGGGACGGCCACAGAGATTGCCGGCGCTGAGGTCAATGGGAAAGTGCCTTGGAGCGAGTGGGGCTGTTTTCTGAAGGAGCGTCCCGTGTTCACGCTTGACCCGCTGATTCATGCCGGAGCATATTATGTGCAGGATTCGTCGTCAATGTTCGTCGGTTTCGTGTTCAGGCAGGTGCTTGGGCAGATGCTTGGGCAGATGCTTGGGGAAGAACCGGTGGCAGAGCGAAGAAGCCTGCGGGTGCTTGATCTTTGCGCCGCACCTGGTGGCAAGACCACGGACCTTGCCGCTTCGTTGCGGGAAATGCTCGGAGACAGGTTCATTCTCGTTTCGAACGAGGTTATGAAAAACCGCGCCGGAACACTCGCGGACAATGTGGCGTTGTGGGGTGACCCGAATGTGGTCGTGACCTCAGCTGACCCGGCGGCATTCGCAAGGCTTGAGGGATTTTTCGACATCATTGTCACTGACGTGCCTTGCTCAGGAGAGGGAATGTTCAGAAAGGATGAGGGGGCTGTGGAGCAATGGTCAGAAGACAATGTGGAGCTATGTGTGGCAAGGCAGCGCAGGATTCTTGCCGACATTTGGCCGTCACTGACTCCGGGAGGGTTTCTGATATATTCCACCTGTACGTTCAATAAATATGAGAATGACGGGAACGTCGGCTGGGCGGCATCCGAACTCGGAGCTGCGGTCCAGGTGCCGGATTGCCCTTATGAGGGTCCGGTGCGGACGGAATTCGGCTATTCCCTAGCTCCGGGATTTGTGCCCGGCGAGGGACAATATTGTGCTGTCCTGAGAAAAGATGACGGAGGTCTGCGGAGAGCCTCTGCGATGGAGAATACCGAAATGGGCTTCAAACAAGGCAGTTCCACAAAAAGGAGCAAGGAGAAAGGCCGCCACGACAATCGTGGAGCCGCAGCACTGCCAGGCAGGGAACTCGCAGGAGTGTTCTCTGCCGAGGTTTCGTTCAGGGAGAGAAATGGTCTCATCATAGCCGTTCCTCAACAGATTGAAAGCGATATTGCCGCCATAGAAAGTTGCCTGAAGCCGCTTCTGGCAGGTGTCGCGGCGGGAACGATGAAAGCCGGTAAGCTGATTCCGTCAGCCGATCTCGCGCTCGCGACAATTCTAAGCAGGGATGCATTCCCGGACGCCGAACTCGACAAAAAAGTCGCGCTGGAGTTTCTCCACCGCGACACAATAAGACTTGACGACTCTCCACTCGGATACGTAACCGTCTCTTACAAAGGACATAGGCTCGGCTTTGTGAAGAATATCGGCAACCGCTGTAATAATCTGCATCCGATGTCCAGAAGAATTATAATGAATATAAACTAGATGTCCGCTGCAGACCGCTTTTGTTCGCCGTGTAACGCCACCTGCAAAGTCTTGTCAATGCCGATATAAAACCGATAAAAAGCCTCTTCACCGACTTTGGAGTAGCGTCCGACAAGCGCCTTGATTTGCACCATCATATATTCTTCAGACTCTTTCCACTCGCCCGGCCCAGGCTTCAGGCCGTCCTTCGCCGCTGCATAGTCAAGGAACTGACGATCAAGATGCTGCGCGTCCAACCAGCGTTCCAACTGTCCGAAATCGTCAATCTGAATGAGTTCAGAGCGATATTTGTCGAACATCGCGCTCGCAAACCTCATCGTTGTGGCCTTTTTGCTACACTGGATGTAGAATGTCGACGCACGTGTCGTGTCCATAGGAACGAATATATCCGGAATGATACCGCCTCCGCCATAAACGGCACGTCCTCCGACAGTGTAGTAGACATCATCCCGATTGACCTTGATGCTGTCAGCGTCAGTCAGTTCGCCGTGGGCATACCTCTCATAGATGTCGTAGGCATAGTCGTCTCCGTATGGTTTTTGGATACAGCGCCCGGACGGGGTGTAGAACCGCGCCACGGTAAGCCTCAACCCGCTGCCGTCCGTGAAGTTAATCGGTTCCTGAACCAGTCCTTTCCCGAACGAGCGGCGTCCGATGATCTCGCCCCTGTCATTGTCCTGCATGGCTCCGGCAAAGATTTCGCTCGAAGAGGCAGACCCCTCGTCAATGAGCACCGAAAGTTTGACGTCCTTGAGAGTTCCCTTCCCGTCGGCGTCCAGATCGGAACGCGAGCGGTGCAGTCCCTGCATGTAGACGACCTTGTCGCCCTTTTCAAGGAATTCGTTGCAGAGCATATAGGCCTGGTCCAGATAGCCTCCGGTGTTTTCCCTGAGGTCGAATATCAGGTGATTCATCCCCTGGGCGCGAAGTTTGGAGACAGCGGAAATGAACTCGACATATGTAGTCCTCGTAAACTTCGCGAGTTTGATATAGCCCGTCTCCGCGTCAATCATGAATGCCGCGTCAACGCAATGAACCGGAATTTTGCCTCTCGTGATGTCAAACGGAATCTGTTCCCCGTCGCGATTGACGACAATTTTCACCTTTGAACCGGAAGGACCTTTCATCAGCCGCACCATCGAGTCCTGCGGTGTCTTCATTCCGGCAATCACCTTGTCGTCGACACGTATAATCCTGTCACCCTGAAGGAGTCCGGCTTTCTCTGACGGCCCGCCTGGAATGACGCTCAACACTATAGCCGTATCATTCGGAACGTTGAACTGAATTCCTATTCCATCAAAATTTCCGGCAAGTTCCGTCTCTGACTCCTTCAGTTCAACCGGCGGAAGATATACTGAATGCGGGTCCAGTTTGCCGAGAGCGGCCATAACCGCGGCATCAGTCATAGCCTTCTGGTCTATCGTGTCCACATAGTTCTCCTCGACCTGCTCAAGAATAAGGTTCAACTTACGCCAACGGTTGTAGTCCCCGTCAAACTTTTTCGATGGTCCCGCAAGCCTGACGCATATAAGACAGGCCATCACCCCGATGAAAACACCGAGCAGGGCCGAAACCAACGCATATGTGTTCCGTTTCATTATTCCTGTTCATCAACTTGTTCGACTTCAATCCCGGCCCTTTGCAACAACTCGATGCCGTCGTTAAGCCTGTAGGAGTCCTTATAGACAACGCGTCTTATGCCGGCCTGAATTATGAGTTTCGCGCACTCCACGCATGGGGATGCTGTGACATAGAGAGTCGCGCCCTCGCTGCTGTTGCCGGACTTTGCAACCTTCGTGATTGCATTTGCCTCTGCATGAAGGACATAAGGTTTGGTGACACCGTTCTCGTCCTCGCAGACATTCTCGAATCCCGACGGGGTTCCGTTGTAGCCGTCAGAGATTATCATTCTGTCCTTGACTATGAGCGCCCCCACCTGACGGCGTTTGCAGTAGGAATTGCGTGCCCACACCGTCGCCATTTCAAGATAGGCCTTGTCAAACTTTTCCATTATAGACTATTTGCTGTTTCTTTGATAAAGATACCTCTTGATACTTCTCTTCGGAGTACGCTCAAAGTCTTCCGGCATAATCTCCACAGCCTTGATTTTCGCATAATTCGGAAGCTCGTTGTTGGCCTCCTTGACCAAAGATTCGATATGTGCCTGAAGAACTTCTCCCGCAAGACCGTCAATCTCGGCCTGATGAAGATCCGGATAGACAAGAGCAGTAAGTCCTCCATTATCCTCAATCACAAGAGAATCAACCACATAAGCAAGACTATTGAGCACAGTCTCTATTTCCTCAGGATAGATGTTCTGTCCCGAAGGTCCGAGAATCATGCACTTTGAACGTCCTTTAAGGAAAAGGTATCCGTCCTTGTCGAGCACTCCCATATCCCCGGTCTTGAACCATCCGTCCTCCGTAAATACAGCGTCAGTGGCCTCCTGATTCTTGTAATATCCGAGAAAGACATTATCTCCCTTGACAAGCACCTCCCCCGGTATATTCTCCGGATCGGCAGAATCTATCTTTATGGTCATGTTCGGCGCAGCCTTTCCGCATGAATACAGCTTCACGGTAGACCAATCATCGTATGTTATGATAGGGCCGCATTCGGTCATTCCGTAGCCGACGGTGAACGGGAAATGTATCCTCTTGAAGAATTCCTCCACATCCTTGTTAAACGCCGCACCGCCTATGATAACCTCGTGGAAACGGCCTCCGAACGCATTGATGAGTTCTGTCTTTATCTTATTGAGTATCAACTGGTCAAGGATATGAAGACGGAGCATCTGGCGGATTCCGTTTTTCTCAAGAATCGGGCGGACCTTGCTCTTGTAAATCTTCTCAATGACGAGGGGAACAGAAATCACAAGATCCGGCTTCACCTCCGCAAGAGCCTCCATAATGATTTTCGGACTCGGCACACGGGTCAGGAAATGCACATGCACACCTTTATAGAGCTGATAGAGTACTTCGAACATAAGGCCATACATATGAGCGGAAGGCAGCATGGCTATGATATTCGAATTGTTGTCCATATACGGGCAGGCAATAGCGGCAAACTCCATGTTCGACTGAATGGTCCGGTAGGGAATCATCACGCCTTTGGAAAACCCGGAAGTCCCGGAAGTGTAGTTGATGAGGGCGAGCTCTTCCGGACTGTCCTCATAGTAGTCCATGTCTGACGGACCGAACGATTCCGGATATTTCGCTCCGAAGAGGCTGTTGAGATGTTCGCGGGCGTATGTAATGTCTTCTGACGAGGCATATATGAGCTTGAACGTGTCGACCCTCACTATCGCTTGAACATCAGGCATTTCAGACTCGGAAAGCCCTTCCCATACAATCGGGTCGACAAAGAGCACCTTAGCTTCGGAGTGGTTCACGAGGTGATGGACATTGCCGGGCTTGAATTCATGAAGAATAGGAACAGGAACTGCCCCGTAGGTCATCGCTGAGAGGAACGAAACAGCCCAATTGACCTGGTTCCTCGCACATATAGCCACCTTGTCGCCTTTCTGAAGGCCGCAGTGCTCGAAAAGAATATGCAGTTTGGCGATTCTCTCGGCAAGATCCCTGTAGAAGATCGTGGTTCCCCTATAGTTTGAAAGAGCAGGGCGTTCCCAGTTTTCACGTAACGCCTGCTCGAACATTTTGTTCACTGATTTGTAAATCATTCTTGTATGTAATTTATTAAACTCTGCTGTCACGGCAGCATTCTATCTTATCTTGATCCTTTGTATTTTCCCATCATAACTCTTTGCCGACACTTCCCCGTTTTCAGTGACACTCACATCAGTGCTCGGAAGAAGCATTGCATCTCCGGAAAAATCAGTCAGAGGCACGCCTCCCATAAACGGGAAAACCAGAGTCTGACGCGATGTACGCACGATCCAGCAGGAATTGTTTCCAGAGACGACGCGCTCCGGAAGGGAGACAATCGTGTCTGTCGAGGTTATGTCCTTCCATCCGTCCGGGACCTTGCCCTGAAGGTTGTACATCCTTATCGTATTGTCATCGTGCAGGACGAGAATGTTGTATTTTCTTGCCCCGCTAAAATCGAAGACGGCCGGGCCAAGTACAATTTTCTTGCCGAGGTCAAGCGGGAACGGATTCACGAACCGTCCGAGCCTGTCTATCATATATATCTTCGAGCCGGCCCCAAAGAGAAACTGAATCTTTCCGTTGGCAAAATAATCGACATTGGAGACCGTTCCGCATAGTTTTTCTGAGAAAGGGACAGTCCACATACCCTTGCCGTTTTCATCACGCAGACTGAGCGTAAGATTCTGGTTCTGGACAAAACTGTTGTTCTTGCCGGTGGCCGAGTTCTTGACAGTGAACGGCCCTTCAGGCACGGTTATATGAACATCACGTTCAGTCTCCGGAGCCTTTGACCGCTTCATGTCAGCCATGAAAAGACCGCAGTCAATGGAAAGCGCGGACTTCTTTTCTGAAGAAAGGCATAAAAATGCCGGCATTATGTCACATCCGCCAAGTTTCCCGGCAAGTTTGGTCTCCGTAGTCTTTCCAAATGCCGGTTCCGGAGACATACTGTCTTCATCTACAGAGAAATACAGCACAGCATTCCCCGATGATGGGACAGCCGACTTCAGTCCGGCATCGCCAAGCTTTGAATAGAGGCTGTACTCGAGTGCCCTTCCCGAAGCCCACTCCCCTACAGCTTCACGAGAGCCCGTTATGAGCCAACCTCCGGAGCTGAAGGAACAGCTCTCGTCTTCGCGTGAGAAAACGTCACCAAAAAGCGCCGCCATGTAGCCTCCGAATGTAAAGGACTGTATATCAGAGTCATTCTTCAACTTTGAAGAACGCAGGAGATTGACTGACTCTATCTTGTCACCGCATATAAAAGACACCACGGCAATCTCCGACGGCCTTAAGCCAGACACCCAATCTGCCGGAGACACCCCGTGCTCAGAAGCGAGCGCCTTGCGGTTTTTCTGGACCTCCTGGAGTTTCATTCTCTTGTCGAGCCATTCATCGTAAGCAGCAACATATCCGGAATACGAATCCATCGGAAGCGAGAGAGCCCGGAGTGTGTTTGCAGGAGCTATCGAGAATACATTGCAGGAAGCCGGTTTCTGTGAAACGAGCACATTCTCAAAATCTGTCTGCCTTGCAGAAAACGCCTTTCCGTAAAGTTCAACACCCTTTTCACCAAAGGACAACTCTGCCCCGATCCACTCCGAGAAAGATGTCAGGAACTTGTAGTGCTTGCGGATGGACGGGGAAAGGACAGACGGAAGTATCTGGTCGGCTGCCGAAACGGAAATGAACAATGAAGACGAGGCTGAAACCCCAGAAGCCGCTGCCGCGAATCCGTTGGAATCATATATGGATACCCCGTCATTTAGATGCCGCAGGGAAGAATTGACGATGTTGTCGGCAGGAGAAACAAGCAGAAGTCTTCTGCCGCGCAATTCCTGTGTCACGGAAAGAATCTTCGAGCAGTCGCAGTCATTGAACGAAAGACCGGCCTCCGATGCAAGAGTGGCAATCAGGTTCACCTCCGCATCATTTTCCGTGTCCCCGGCACGTCCGGCATCAAAGACGTAGAGCGGGACAAGATTTTTCGAATACTGTAGCGACACGGCGAGCGCGTGGGTGGAAAGCTCAGGAAGCCGGCCGGCAGCCACGGCATCTGCGACAGCCTTTCCGAATCCTCCGCGTCCTTTTGCAGGAGGTTCATCGAGCGATAAGACCTTTTCCGAAGCTGTCTTGACATCAGCGAACCTAGTCACAGCGACGGCATTGGACGGAACGGCGCAGAACAGCGCCTCTGATTTTCTCACCTGAGGTTTTCCGTCTTTGACGCCGTCCCCGCCATAAAGTATGGCAATCAGCACGGCAATGCCCACAAACATAACCGCCAGGACCGAAAGCCCGACGAGAAGAGTCTTTCTGTTCATCGTAAGTGTACTATTGTCTTACCGCGATTGCCTCAATCTCGACCTTAACGCCAAGCGGGAGTGCAGCGACCTGAAAACAAGCCCTGGCAGGCATCTTTTCCGTAAAATATTCCGCATATACAGCATTCATCGCCTTGAAGTCAGCGATGTCGGCAAGAAGCACGGTGGTCTTCACGACGTCTGAATATGACAGCCCGGCTTCAGCAAGAATTGCCCCTACGTTTTTCAGCGCCTGATGAGACTGGGCCTCAATAGTCGCCGGGACGCTGCCGTCCGCAGGATTTACCGGAATCTGCCCTGAAACCCACACCGTTCCGTTCACCTCAATGGCCTGAGAATAAGGACCTACTGCCTTCGGAGCGTTCTCTGTCGCTATAATCTTCTTCATAATGTCAAAAAATTTATCTTAAGAATACAAAGGTACGAAAAAAGGATGATTTGTTGCCAAACCATCCTTTTTTCGTAGTCCCGAGCAGAATCGAACTGCTATCTAAAGTTTAGGAAACTTCCATTCTATCCGTTGAACTACGGGACCATCAAAAAGAAGAGGGGATTACTCGCCCTTCTTCTCTATAATCTGACGACCACGATAGTAGCCGCACTCAGGACAAACCCTGTGGAACATAATGGTTGCACCGCAGTTTGAGCAGGTTGCAAGTGTTGGGACCACAGCTACATCGTGAGTTCTTCTCTTGTCACGCCTCTGTTTGGAGGCCTTTCGTTTCGGATGTGCCATATTATTATACTTTTAATTATTTTTATTATCTTCTTTTCATTCTTCACTGAACATGCCTTTCAGCGCCGCAAACGGGCTCTCGGAACTGTCTGTCGGAGAATCGGCCGGCGTACCTTCATCATTTCCGAAGCCGCAGAGATGTTTCAAAGCTTCGGGGTTGCACCCGCCCTCTCCGTGGTGACGTTGGAGCGGAAGGCTCAGGCAGACATAGTCGTAAGCCGTCTGGCTGAGGTCAAGCTCCGTGTTGTCCTGCGAGAGATAGAGCACTTCCCGTTCCCCATCCTGCTGTTCCTGAGCCTCGCCGGCACCGAACTTCACTTCAAGAAGCACCGTGCGGCTGACCGGAAGGACAAGGTCTTCGAGACATCTATCGCATTCGACCGTCACGTCTCCTTCAAGCGTCATGTCAATTCCGATGTAACTTCCGCTCTTGTCGACAGTCACCATCGTATTCACATCAGCATCAAGGATTTCCGAGTTACCAAATTCAACAAAGAACTCTTTACCCAGCCTTCCCTCAAACACCGTTTTTCCGGAAGGCAATCCATTCAGAGCTATAAGTAAAAAATTCTCCATAGACACCAAAATAGATTTGAGCCGACAAAGATAGAAATAATTTTTGCTAAAATCAATTCTATATGTCAGTTTTTGTCCTCAATGGTCGTTACTCGTTGTCGGAGGCTACTCCGGACTTTCTTTTACGCTCAATCTCGTCAAGAATTATTTTCCTGATTCTCATTGATTTGGGAGTAACTTCCACAAGCTCATCCTCCTGAATATACTCAAGAGCCTCCTCAAGAGAGAAAACTATCGGCGGCGGAAGCATCACCTTGTCGTCGCTTCCTGACGCGCGCATGTTGGTAAGCTTCTTTGTCTTGCAAATGTTGATGTTGAGATCCCTCTCACGAGTGTGCTCTCCGACAACCTGGCCAGCATAAATCTCGACACCAGGCTCGATGAAGAAACGCCCGCGGTCCTGAAGCTTGTCCATAGAGTAGGCCACAGAAACACCGGTTTCGAGAGACACCAGCGAGCCGTTAGTCCTGCGCTCGATGTCACCCTTGTAAGGCTCGTAATCCTTGAAGCGGTGAGCGACGACAGCCTCTCCCTGAGTTGCAGTAAGCAGGTTGCTGCGGAGTCCCATTAGTCCACGAGACGGGATATCGAACTCGAGATGGGTGCGGTCTCCCCTATTCTCCATGTGGATGAGGGCAGCCTTGCGACGCGTCGAAATCTCGATTGCCTTGCCGACAAACTCCTCCGGAACGTCAATCGTGAGGTTCTCGATAGGCTCACAGCGCTGACCGTTAATGGTCTTGTCCAGGACCTTCGGCTGGCCGACCTGAAGCTCAAAGCCCTCGCGGCGCATGGTCTCGATGAGCACGGAAAGGTGAAGGACACCACGTCCGTAAACGATGAACGAGTCGGCATTTGGACCCGGCTTCACGCGGAGAGCCAGATTCTTCTCAAGTTCCTTCTCGAGACGCTCCTTCAGGTGACGTGAAGTCACGAACTTTCCCTCGCGTCCGAAGAACGGAGAGTTGTTGATACAGAAGAGCATGCTCATCGTTGGCTCGTCTACGGCGATAGGTGGAAGCGGTTCCGGATTTTCATAGTCGGCGATGGTGTCTCCAATCTCAAATCCGTCGATTCCGACCACCGCGCAGATGTCACCGCACTGCACGCTATCGACCTTAGTCTTTCCCAAGCCGGAGAAGACCATGAGATCCTTGATCTTCTGCTTCTGGATTATGTCATACCTTTTGCAGAGGCTTATGTTCATTCCGGCCTTGAGTTCGCCTCGGGTAATCCTTCCGATGGCTATACGTCCCACATACGGAGAGTATTCCAACGATGAAATCAGCATCTGCGGCGTTCCTTCCTTGACCTCCGGAGCCGGGATCGCTTCAAGTATGGTATCGAGCAGAGGGGTGATGTCGGTGGTAGGTTTTCTCCAGTCGTATGACATCCATCCCTGCTTTGCGCTTCCGTAAACAGTCTTGAAATCAAGCTGGTCATCAGTGGCGTTCAGCTGACACATGAGGTCAAACACCTCCTCCTGCACCTCTTCAGGACGGCAGTTCAGTTTGTCCACCTTATTGATGACCACGACCGGTTTTTTCCCCATCTCTATTGCCTTCTGCAACACGAACCTTGTCTGAGGCATACATCCCTCAAATGCGTCCACAAGCAGGAGTACCCCGTCCGCCATATTGAGCACGCGCTCTACTTCTCCACCGAAGTCACTATGCCCCGGAGTGTCTATAATGTTTATTTTCACTCCCTTATAGATAACGGACACATTCTTTGCAAGAATTGTGATGCCGCGCTCCCTTTCGAGGTCATTGTTGTCGAGGATAAGTTCCTCGAGATTTTCCTGACCCCTTACCAATTTCGCCTGATAAATCATCCTGTCCACGAGTGTGGTCTTGCCATGGTCGACGTGGGCGATGATTGCGATGTTCCTGATTTCCATATATTATCTACTATAATTTTCGGGCTGCAAAGGTATAAAAAATTACCCATATCATCTAACCGCGTCAGGTTTTTTCTTTTATTTTCAAGGATAGATTTCTTGTACTGGACGTGAGAGCCAAGCTTGCTTGAACTATGCCGAACGCAGAAAAGGGCGATGAAATCGAATATAGACCGAAAAGAATGAAAAAAGGAGACGGTCCGTCAGAGCCGTCTCCATATAAAGTGCGCGAGACCAGAGTCGAACTGGCACGCCATCGCTGGCACTACCTTCTGAGAGTAGCGCGTCTACCAATTTCGCCACCCGCGCTCAGAATGGAGTGCAAAGTTACACAATTTTTTCATATTTTAAAAAACTGTGTAAATTTTTATCAGAAGACATGCCGATGGAATGCGTCAGAACTCGATGTCAACGTCGTAGCTATGCTCCCACGGCCCCACAACAATGCTGACCCTCGTGCAGGCATAGTCTATCTTCACGACTATGTCCTGCAGGTTCTCCGTCGTCCAGTCATACCCGCTCTGGCAGATATAGTTCCCGAGGGCAAAGGTCTTGAGAACCGAGGTCTTCTCCAACACAGAGAGTTTCAGCGAGGCGTCCTTCTGGCGAGGAAGGGACAACTCCCGGACAAGTGCCGTCTCCCGGCTACCGGGGAGATCATCTTCAAGCCCCTGAAACGGTGCACCTTTCTTCGTCGGGGAGACTTCGGCAGAAGGCACAAGATAGTGGCTGAACTCCCCTGTACGCGGCGTCCCGTCAATTCTATAGCCGTCAATGTTGCCGCTGACATTCAGTTCGTATGGCCAATACTTGTCACTCTCGTCCAACATCACCGTCAGGCGACAATAGTTTTTGATGACGCCGACTGTTTCTGTGCAGGTCTCGCAGTCTGTGTCGACATACGAGGAGAACATCCTTACGGAAGGGCATTCGTCCCCGAAAGGTATGACCAGCCCGTCTTCACCGACGAAGTCCGCAGCCTCGCACGACCAAAGGTTCACCCGCACGCCAGTTCTCGGCACCTTGACTTCAAGAAGCTCCGTCCCGACAGAAAGGTCAACGGTGTCGGAATATGAGAATCCGTCTTCGTTCCGAATCGACAACAGCAGTTTCCCTCCGACGAGGGTGGCATCAACAGATGACAAATCGAGCTGGAGCCGGCACGGGCATTCGCTTCTGTCCTCTTTTATGGAGCAGGACACAAGCAGAGCCGACACGGCCGACAATACAATAAGCAGAGACCTCATGATGGGTTCGGGACTTTTAGATTGTCACTGACTGAACCGTTTCGGTCTTCCAAGGAGCCACCGTTATGTCAAACGAGATGCTTCCGAGCACGGACTCAAGATCCGGAGTGTCGGAGCCGAGCCTTGTTATCGTAAGCTCATTGACGGTGTAGACCGTGTTCGGATTTATCACCGGAAGCGTAATCGGGTAGTAGTACTTGCGACCTCCGACGGTAGCCTCGATAACAAGACGTGTGTGGCGAGGAGACCATGCCGCAGCCGAAGAGTCCTCTGAAGTCGGGTTAGGATAGCAGTAGAAATGATGCGCGGATGTTTCGGATGAAGCATACTCCACAGAAAGGGAGGCAGGTGTCTCACTGTAGAGGCCATCGGCCTGAGTCTCGTTCTTCGACTTGTTCAGCCAGAGAGTCGGTGTTCCTGCCCCGGAAAGGACGGCATTGCCGGCTACATTGATGAGATAGATGCCCTCAATCGTTATCGGGGTTGTCCGGTACTGGGCAAGTTCCAGTTTGTTGGTGATTTTACCGATAACAACCTTCGCGGCGAATCTCTGCACTTCGAGTGTGACAGACACGCTTGCCGCGGACACGGAAACAGCCTTCTGTCCGTACATCACAAAAGACTGTCTGCCGTTGTCTCCGAGCAGTGACACTCTTGAGCGCAGGTCGTCAAGCGTCCTTACATCCGAAAGCGCAGGAGCGTTCACAAGAGCGGCAACAGTCTTTTCGCCTTTTGTGCAGGATATTTCAAGACTTCCGGAATCGGAACTTTTGCTGGCCTCGATGTTTCCGGAATTGGTGAACACGAACACCTGCACCGAAGAAAGAGCCTTTTCGTCCGACTCGGAGCCGGCTCCGGCTGCCTTCGTGGCATTTTCGAGAGGAATGTTTACGCAAAGTTCCGCAGTTTCCGCCGGCATGTTTACGGCACCTTCACGAATTGTCACATCCTTGTTGCAGGACATGAGGAGAGCCGTTGCACAAGCTCCGGCAAAAAAGATTTTTGTTTTCATAAAACTTTGATTTTAAGAATGTTAGAAACATGAAAAAATAAATTGCTTCAGATTTGTCAATTATTTTCGAGTATAGATTTCTTTTGGAAGAAGGAGTGTACTGGATGTACACGACTGATGAGAAAATAAATATAGACCGAAAAGAATGAGAAAGATGATGTAGGTTATTTTTTGAAGGTTTCTAAAGACTTTTGGATATGGACATAGACAAGTTATATAATATATTCGCCACCTGCGGGGGCAAGGTTGCGACCGACAGTCGAAAAATCAGTGGAGGAGAGCTTTTTTTTGCACTAAAGGGAGAGAATTTTGACGGCAACGAGTATGCTCTCAAGGCACTTGAAGCAGGTGCTGCCTATGCTGTCGTTGACAGTAACTCTCCGGTTTCGGCTGCGGCCGCGGACGATCCTCGTCTCATCCCTGTTCCGGACGCTATTCTGACGCTCCGAGCACTTGCCCGCTACCACCGCGACCGGTTTGCCATTCCCGTTCTGGGCCTTACAGGAACGAACGGCAAGACAACGACTAAGGAACTCATCAAAGCCGTACTGTCCGCAAGATTTCGCACCCATGCGACCTGCGGCAATCTCAACAACAACATCGGTGTTCCTCTTACCATCTTGGAAATGCCGGCCGATACGGAAATCGCCGTTATCGAAATGGGTGCGAGCCATCCCGGTGACATAAAGGAACTTGTAGATATCGCGGCTCCTGATTTCGGACTCATCACAAATGTCGGCAAAGGACACCTTCTGGGGTTTGGCTCGTTTGAGGGCGTGAAAGCCACGAAAGGAGAAATGTACGACTTCATCGCAGAAAATGGCGGGGGAGCTGGAACTGTCTTCATAAATCAGGACAATCCGCTGCTGGTTGAGATGGCAACTTCACGGGGCTTCGTGACTATGCCGGAGGACTGCGCCTTTGACAGGGCGGCTTTTCTCGGGCGTGATTGTCGGAAAAGCGCTTCCAGAAAGCTGCTTGCTGTCCCATACGGGCTTCATTTTTCCGAAGCCCGCGTCTTGGAGTCCGATGCCGCACATCCCTATCTCCGTCTCCTTCTTGCCGACGGACGGGAGGTGGACACGCACCTTGTTGGCTCCTATAATGCCGACAATGTTCTCGCGGCTCTCTGTATTGGGCGTTTCTTTGGCGTTCCTGAAACGGAAGCCATCGCAGCGGTCGCGTCATACGTGCCTTCAAACAACCGTTCACAGATGCAGCGCACGAGTCGTAACATTCTCATTGTCGATGCCTACAATGCCAATCCGTCGAGCATGAAGGCGGCGCTGGACAATTTCTCCGGTTTTGACGCGGCGAGGAAAATTGTCCTGCTTGGAGATATGCTGGAACTTGGAGATGAGTCAGTGGCGGAACATGCAAAGGTTCTTCATTCTGTCGCGGACTATGGCTTTGAAGGCTATTTTGTAGGAGAGGAGTTCTGCAAGGCCGGAGCGGAGCGTTGTTTTCGCACGTCGGACGAACTTGCTGCCTACATCGCCTCTCATGAGGCCGAGTTCTCTTCCGCAGCAATACTCATAAAGGGGTCGCGCGGCACGAGGATGGAAAAGGTAGTTCCGATCCTGTAGGGCAAAACTGCAGAGTTCTTTATGCTATTCCTGGTCGGATGGACTCGCGGATTGCCTTTATGTACTTGACCGTCATTATCGCCGCGAGGGCCAGAATGCTTCCTGTGATGAGGCCGGAGAATGCTCCGACAGTGATGTCTCCGAGAAAGTGTTTACCACAATAGACTCGGCTGATGCTGACTGCCGTTGCCCAAAGAAAGATCACGCTTCCGTATATCCCGAGAAATATTTTTCTGTTCCGGCTGCTTTCTCGCCCCATCGCCCCTTTGCGGCTTCTTATGAAGGACAAGCAGAGCATCGAGCATATCGCGAAGGAGAACACGTTTGCGGCATGCCCTGAATAGAATCCGTATCCACCTCCGCCTTCAAGCACCCTGACTCCATGCGCCGTCATCCACGGATCTACGCATGGTCTCAACCTCGCTGCGGTGTGCTTGACAATGTTTGCAAGCTGGTCTGCGCAGACAACGTTCAGCACGAGAGCGAGCGTGACTATAAGCCCGGCCTTCCAGCCCATACGGTAGATGACAATCCCGAGCACGGCAATGTAGAGCGGAATCCACACCTTTACATGCGAGAACACGGGCATCACGGCATCCGTGAATACTCCGCCACTGGTGTTGATTGCGAGTGTCGCTTCCTTGTCCAGCATCTCAAGCTGTTCGAGCATCGTAGTAAGGTGTTGTATCATAATTATCTTTGTTTTCTTATGTAAGCAGTTCGGGGAGGGATGCATAAAAGGATGGAGCGCCCCTCCGTTATTTATGTAAGCTTTCCCACAGGAGATCCTTCAGTCGCTGTATCCCCTCTCCGGTGAATGAGGAAATGAACACGTGCGGCACTCCTTCCGGCAGCATCGGCTCAATCTCGGCCTCAAGATGCTCGTCAAGCATATCCGATTTTGTCACGGCAAGTACGCGGCTCTTCACGAGCAGTTCCGGATTGTATTCCCGCAGCTCATCGAGAAGTATCTCATAGCTTTTCTTTATGTCCTCCTCTTCGGCTGAAACCATGAACAGCAACACGGAGTTCCTCTCAATATGCCGGAGGAACCTGATTCCCAGCCCCTTGCCGTCGTGCGCCCCCTCTATGATTCCGGGAATGTCGGCCATAACGAACGACTGGTCGTCATAGTAGCGCACCACTCCGATGCTCGGCTCCAATGTTGTGAACGCATAGTTGGCGATTTTCGGCTTTGCCGCCGACACTGTCGAAAGCAGCGTGGATTTACCGGCATTAGGGAAACCTACAAGTCCCACATCCGCAAGCAGCTTCAACTCAAGGATATACCAGCCCTCGGAACCGAGTTCCCCCGGTTGGGCATACCTTGGTGTCTGATTGGTCGGACTCTTGAAGTTGGCGTTGCCCAATCCTCCGCGCCCGCCTTTGACAAGCACATATTCCTCTCCCGGCTCCACCATCTCGTGCAGAACCTCGCCCGTCTCCGCGTCCTTAGCCACAGTCCCGAGCGGCACGTCCAGATAGACATCCTTCCCAGCCTTGCCGTTGCAAAGTGCCCCGCTTCCGGCCTCTCCGTGCTCCGCGCGTATATGTTTCTGATACTTAAGATGAATCAATGTCCAGAACTGAGGATTTGCCCGCAGAATGACATTCCCTCCGCGTCCTCCGTCCCCTCCGTCCGGCCCTCCTTTAGGCACATATTTCTCCCTCCTCAAATGCATCGACCCCGCGCCCCCGTTTCCCGAAGCGCAGAAAATCTTGACGTAGTCTATGAAGTTAGATTCAGTCATAACTTTCGTTAAATTAATATTTTAAGTGGTCTTTTTGACCGATTTTCGACTGCAAAGTAACAAACTGGTAACAGGATTTTGGACAATATCAGCCAAAAGTGCAATCAAAAATTTGTAAGTTACTTGCGTATTTTTACGGTGTTTTGCCCTTATTCAGGTGGGTTAAAACCTCGTAACTTCAACTTTGCAGTCAATGAACTTAATGTTTTGAAGGCCAATTTTCTTCACTTTTTTCGCTACAGCCACCTGCGGCAGGCCTCATACAAAGTACAAAGGTAGCGAAATTCTTTGATTTCCCGAAGAGCGAAAGCCCCGGATGTCCTTTCGACACCGGGGCAATCCTGGAAGAGAAGCGGAACTTCCGCGTCGGTTAACCACCGTTCACGACGGTGTACTTGGCCTCGGCCAGCGTCGAGACGGAGCGCTCTCCGGTCGAGCTGTTGACGAGGAAGTAGCGGAAGAAGACCTTCGGAGCAGCAGCGCTGAGGGCGCCGTTCTTGGCCTCGTAGTCGGTCTTGATGTCGATTGCGGCATCGGTCGGCTCTTCGACCATCTTGATCTGGGTGGCCTTTGCATGAGCGCGGGACACACCGTTGCTCTGGCCTTCGGAGGCCTCGATCACGAGGAAGATACCGCCGTTGTCGGCCAGGGCCTCGTCGAGCTTGAAGGTGAACGCCTGGTTGGTGCAGACCACGGTCGCGGTGGATGGAGATTCCACACCAACGAGGCTCCGAGGGGTGACCATCACCTGGCCGCCGCAGGTGACAACCCAGAAGTTCAGACGGGTGAACAGGTTGGCACCGGAGATCTTGGCCTTGGTTCCGAGGACGGAACGGCCTTCCTGAGAGAGAGCGAGTTTGTTCCAGGCGAGGATCTGCTCGTTGGTCAAACTCTTCCACTTGGTCGTGAGCATCTTGAAGACGCCCTTGACCTTTGCCTGGTCACTGGTGCGGATGCCGCTGCCGTAACCACGGTTCTTGATGTACTTACGGCCTTTCATCTTGGCCGCGGTCACGCCCTTGGCGCTACCGGACATTTCTTCGAACGCGATAGAAGGAATGTACTTCATAGTTTGAAAAGGTTAAGTTTGTTGAACAAAAGGTATAGTATTGCGATAGCAATCAGAATGAGGGACACATCACCCATCCTAAGACGGAACTTCTGCCAGCCGTTCAGCTGCTTCTCGATGTAGATATCTTCATGGACAACTCTATCACGGAAGACGATGGAATCGCGAACGATTTCCCGGCTCTCGACGGCCACCGGCTGCTTGACCGGCTTGGTCTCCAGCGAATGAGAAAGAATTCCGCCGGACACAGAAGCCTCTGAACGGGCGTATTTGTTCTCCAGAACAGAGGCAGTGTCCAGTGTGGCCACTCTTTCCACAATGACCGGCAGTTCCATCCAGGCGGTGTCGTGAATGGTTTTCACTTCGGTCCTGACTTCCACTCGGGTGCTGTCAACCTCGGCGACTCTCCGGAGAGAGCCGCACGAGGTGGCAGCGAGGAGCAGGAACAGTGGCACGAAGCGGTTCATTAGGTTAGGTTGTAGGTTGTTTCTCGTTTTCAATGACCTCCCGGAGTTCAGCCTCGAACTTCCGGAACTTGACATCGTATGATGCTTTGACGCCCAGGATAGCCCCGCAGAGGACGAGCAACTCGCTCACGATTGAAATCGCGGAGTTGGCTATCTCACCCAGCGGCGGGATGAAGAACAGGCACACGGAGGCAATCAGGACGCCGCTGCTAAAACTGGCCACAGCGATGATGCCCTGCAGGCGCGTGAGTTCTATTTTCTTCCTCTGAGACATGGCATCAATTCAGATTATTCTTCTACAGGCTCCGGTTCGAGCTCCTCTCCCTCCCTCACGAGGAAGGCGAAGGCAAACGGCTCACGTCCGGTATCCCAGAAGCCCGCTACTCGGCGGTCCATCGTGAAGATCTTGTTCTCGATGTGGCACTCTCCCATACCGAAGCAGTCCTGGTGGAACTGGTTTCCACCACCGGGGACCGGCACGTCTGCAGTAACATTTGCCGGCATCTGCTCAAACGTCGCTTCCCAGGGAAGGTCGCGCTGGGCATAGGAACAGCTGGAGAACTGCAGGTGCATGAATACCCAGTGGTCGAACACCACAATGAAGGTGTCGCTGGAGAACCGGAGGTAATTACCTTCCGTGGTCACCGTCAGGCGCTGCTTTGTGCCTTTGATGGTATTTGCACCCTGATTGAGTTGCGGATACAGCGTCAGGATGTAGATAGTGAGAGGGCCATTCTGGTCAAACCAGGGTTGCTTCTCGATGACGATGGTGTTCTTGTCCTTGATCCATGACTTGAGGACAGTACCGCCATCATAGACCGAATCTCCCCAGGAGTAAGTCTGGGTTTCGATGAAGCGGATAAACACGCCGCCGACGGCGCTGCGATCAATGGTCAGATCCGGGATGTATATTTCCAACTGGTTGCATGCTTGGTAATCCGAATTGGCCGGGTCAAAGGTAAGCTTGGCGTTGAGCACAACGTAATTCGGGGCCTGGTAATCCTTGAACTGGATCTGGCCGGCACCGAAGTTATTTCCTGTACTGTTGAACATGGCTTTTCAGTTTTGGGATTAGTAGATGATGCCAGCGCCGAATACTTCGGTATGAGTGAAGTACGGACCACCACGGTGGGCAAAAGTCAATTGAGACTTTCCGTCGCGGTTGTACATATATACAAGGTAGGACTGGGCATTGATATGACCGGAGTCTTCACAGGAACGGCCAATAGCTATGCCGGTACCGATAATCTCGGCTGGAAGTTGCTGGTCCAGATAGACCTCGGAACTTGCCACGTTGCTATGTCCGAGGCATTCAGCATTGAAAACGGCTACTGGAGCACCGGTAGAGAAATCCACATCCAGTGCGGCCACGTGGCTTTCCTCATCAGGGCGAAGATTGTCCATCGTAGCACGAACGCGGCCGGCGTAAGAGGATTCTCCGGTAACTACAACAGATTCTCTTGCCGTCTGACCGGTAAAGCCTGTCGAGGTGTCCAGCCAGTAAACTTCGACGAACACCTTTTCGCCCGGCACCGGTTCTACTCCGATTGTCTTCAGGTAGAGCCTGGTCACGTTGGCCTACCCCAGTCGTCCTCCATGCCGGGCGTGACGATAACGGTCTTGCTCCAGCCGTTGGAAACGCCGGCGCTCTGGGAGACGGACATCTTCACAACGAGTTTGTACGGAGAGGACTGGTGACGGATACCATTGATGACCATCAGCTGAGGAGTGATGACTACCTGAGTGTATTCTACATTTGGGACCGCCATATTTGACTCCGGAGCCGTAGTAAGAAGAGCCTCACCTGCCATAGCCCTGTTGACATTGAGGCGGATGTAGAGGTTCATTCCTGAAATCTCAGCCTTCTTGCCAAATACGGAGACTCCGCTGGCGTGTTCTGCCAGCCGATCCCAGTCGTGAATTTGGTCGGAGGTGAGTTGCTTCCAGGATTTGGAGATTTTCGCCAGAGAGGCGCGGCGGGCTACCTGGGCATTGGCAGTGGCTCCAGTTGGCCAAGTCCGAACGGAAAGGATGCTACGGCCGCCTACTTGGCGAACCGTAACACCCTTTGCCGACCCAGAAAAGCTCCCGAAAGCAATGGAAGGAAGCGCTATCATAAAAGTTTAAGTATAGGTTAAGTTTCAGGTCGATTTTGTATTCTTCCTGTAATAAATATACGAAGACTTTTTCAATGATTTACAATCAGTTACGACTTTTTATTTAAAGTGTAAATACCTATAAACAACCGCTAAAATCCGTAAGAAAATTGGAAAGATTTTTCCTTGAATCTGCACCGGAAACCGGTCTCGGAGTCGAGAAGAAGATACTTGCAGTGCGCCTGGAATTCCGGCAGGTCGTGCCCCCAGATCCGGCGGTAATCTCTGATGAGAAACGATATTTCTGCCCCATCGCCGGAAGGTCCTGGCAGGGCGAGGAAATTGCGCATCAGTCCAGGATTCTTGCCATAGCCCTGGCGCTCCAGTTGGAG
>OLVY01000043.1_pt1 | contig 83344 bp, 83 predicted proteins | sample 1674261 | NCBI WGS metagenome assembly OLVY01 (sample SAMEA103958155, study PRJEB25191) | human gut metagenome | biome: human-associated habitat [ENVO:00009003]; feature: intestine environment [ENVO:2100002]; material: feces | place: Germany | collected 2013/2015
AAACAACTTTATCAACAGATTGTGGATAACTTTATACATGACCTGTTCATAACTTGCATTTGAATTATTTGTAATTCTATTATACAATGAAATGGAGTTTCGCATGCGTCAGCTTGCACGGGAGGAAATCAATGGAAGCAATCAAAGAAAATTGGACAACTATCAAAGAAGCTGTCAGAAGAGAATACAGTCTTTCTGACATTTCTTATCATACATGGGTAGAACCTTTAGAGTTTCACAATGTAGTAAATGATGTAGTAAGTATCATCATTCCTTCGGACCAGGCACATGCCCTGAATTATATTTCTTCCAAATATAAGAGTTTTTTTCAGGTAACCATCACCGAGATGTTTGATCATCCTTATGATATCAGCTTTATTTTGGAAAAGGATGTAAAAGGGGAAGAGCCTGCAGAAAATGAAATGGCTGCTCCAAACCAGATCTACGGTGTGAATTATGAAGATGCCCATCTGAATCCTAAGTACAAATTTGACACTTTTGTCGTAGGAAGCAACAATAAATTCGCTCATTCCGCATCTCTCGCTGTAGCAGAGTCTCCGGGAGAGGTCTATAATCCTCTCTATTTATATGGAGGTCCCGGTCTGGGCAAGACCCATCTGATGCATTCTATCGGACACTTTATATTAGAACAGGATCCTGACAAAAAGGTACTCTACGTCACCAGTGAGGAATTTACGAATGAAGTAATCGAATCTATTCGTAGTGGTAATGCAGCTTCCATGACCAAGCTGCGTGAGAAGTATCGCAATGTTGATGTACTCATGGTTGATGATGTACAGTTTATTATAGGTAAGGAAAGTACCCAGGAGGAATTCTTCCATACTTTCAATGCCCTGCACGCTGCCCACAAACAGATCATTCTGTCTTCCGATAAGCCTCCTAAGGAAATGGAGACTTTGGATGAAAGATTCCGTTCCCGTTTCGAATGGGGTCTGATCGCAGATATTCAGCCACCCGATTATGAGACCAGAATGGCTATTTTACGGAAAAACGCTGAGACCTATGACCGTCAGATTGATGAAGAGATCATCAAATATATTGCTACGAATATCAAATCCAACATTCGTGAGCTGGAAGGTGCTTTTAATAAGATCATTGCTTTTGCCAAATTAAATAAGGTAGATCTGACTCTCTCCCTGGCGGAAGAAGCACTGAAGGATGTTATCTATCCCAACAAGCCCAAGGAGATCACTCCTACTCTCATTATTAATGTAGTAGCGGAGCATTTTGGTGTCAAAGCGGAAGATATTACTTCCAAGAAAAGAAATTCCGAGTTTGTACAACCACGTCAGGTCGTTATGTATCTGTGCAGAGAATTAACGGATACTTCCTTCACTAATATAGGTAAGCTTTTGGGCAAAAAGGACCACACAACCATCATCCACGGTGTGAATAAAGTGGCAGCGGAGATTCAGACCAACGAGGAACTTCGTAATAAAATAGATATTATCACTAAAAAGATTAATCCCTCCTGATGTGTATATCTCGGGAACAAAATGTGTATTGTTGTTGATAACTGATTTCAAGGCTTCAAGAAGGATAGGATGCGGTGTGAATAAGCTAAGAGTTATTCTTAGGTTATTCTGCCAAATCCACAAGATTTCCATTCCATTTTTCCTTGAAAAATAGTATAATAAGACTGGTTATGCACATATCAACATCCCTTATTAAGGAGACTACGAAATTCTTTTATTATTTTTATATAACGCGTATCCACGCGTACGCAAATCAACCAGAAAGGAAGTTATGCACACATGAAATTAGTCTGTTCAAAAGCAAATCTTTTAAACGGTGTACAGATCGTATCCAAAGCTGTTCCCAGTAAGACTACAATGTCTATTCTGGAATGTATTTTAGTAGATGCTACTAATGGAGAAATTAAACTTACTGCCAATGATATGGAACTCGGCATTGAGACGACCATCGAGGGACAGATCGTAGAAAAAGGTATCATTGCCCTGGATGCCAAGATATTCCTTGAAATCGTGCGTAAACTTCCCGACAGCGATATTACCATTGAAACAGATGCTTCTTTTAAGACCGTTATTACCTGCGAAAAGGCAAAATTCACTATTATTGGTAAATCCGGCGAAGATTTTTCCTATCTTCCCGCAGTGGAGAGAGATGACAGCATTGTGATCAGTCAGTTTACTTTAAAAGAACTGGTAAGACAGACAATTTTCTCTATCTCTGACAATGATAATAACAAATTAATGACCGGTGAACTGTTTGATATTAACGGAGATGAATTCAAGATCGTGTCTCTGGATGGACATCGTATCTCTATCCGTAAGATTCAGATGAAGAATAGTTATGCTCCCAAAAAGGTAGTGGTACCCGGTAAGACCCTGAATGAAGTAAGTAAGATTTTACCCGGAGATGCAGACAGCGATGTTACAATCTCTTTCACTGAAAAGCACATTGTATTTGAATTCGATAAGACCGTTGTGGTATCCCGTCTGATCGAAGGAGAATATTTCAAGATAGACCAGATGCTTTCCAGTGATTATGAGACGAAAGTAAAGGTCAATAAAAAGGAGTTCTTAAGCTGTATCGATCGTGCTACTCTTTTGGTAAAAGAAGGCGACAAGAAGCCTATTATTGTAAATATCACAGACAACGGAATGGAACTTAAGATCAATTCCGCTCTGGGAAGCATGAATGAAGAAATTGATATTCAGAAACAGGGTAAGGATCTTATGATCGGATTCAATCCCAAGTTTTTGATCGATGCTCTTCGTGTTATAGATGATGAGGAAGTAGATTTGTACATGGTAAATCCCAAGGCTCCCTGTTTCATCAAAAATGTGGAGGAAAGCTATATTTACCTGATCCTTCCCGTGAACTTTACGACAGTAGCTTAGAAATGAGGTTATAGATATGCATACGATCCGTTTGAAGGATGATTATATAAAGCTTGGTCAGGCATTAAAGGCAGCCGGTGTAGTAGAATCCGGCGTAGATGCAAAATTTGCCGTACAGGACGGTCTGGTAAAAGTAAACGGACAGACTGAGACCCAGAGAGGCAAAAAGCTGGTATCCGGAGATAAAGTGGAATATGATGGCGAGACCATCGTAATAGAGTAAGCAGGTTACTATGATCATCAAATCAATAGAATTGGCAGATTACAGGAATTATGATTCGCTCGTCCTGCAGTTCGACCGTGGAACCAATATTCTGTACGGAGACAATGCGCAGGGCAAGACGAATATCCTGGAAGCAATCTATGTTGCTGCCACCACAAAATCGCATAAAGGAAGCAAGGACAGAGAAATTGTTAATTTTGACAAGGAAGAGGCACATATTAGAACGTATCTCGAAAAAGATGGAAAAGAGATCCGCGTGGACATGCATCTGAGAAAGTCAAAGTCCAAAGGAATTGCTATTGATGGTCAGAAGATCAAGAAGGCTGCAGATCTCCTGGGACTTTGTAATGTCGTATTTTTCTCACCGGAAGACCTTGGAATTATTAAAAACGGTCCTGCAGAACGAAGAAGATTTGTAGATATGGAATTATGTCAGCTGGACAATTTCTATCTCTATAATCTCAATCATTACAACAAAATTGTCAATCAGCGCAATAAGCTTCTGAAGGATATGTATATGAATCCGGATCTGAAGGAAACTCTGACTATCTGGGATATGCAGCTGGTATCCTACGGAAGTAAGATCATAGAGCGCAGAAAGCTGTTCGTAGAACAGCTCAATGAGATCATTTATGAGATTCATAAAAAGCTGTCCGGTGGCAGGGAAGAGATCCGTATCCAGTATGAGCCGGATGTGGAGCTGGATGAATTTGAAAGAAAATTGAAAAACAGCCAGGATCGTGATATGCGGGCCAAAATGACATCCGTGGGACCCCACAGAGATGACTTTTCCTTCCTGGTAGGTGATGTGGATATACGAAAGTTCGGATCCCAGGGTCAGCAGCGTACTGCTGCTCTTTCTTTAAAATTATCCGAAATTGAATTAGTAAAAAGGATCACGAAAGATACACCGGTCCTGTTACTTGACGATGTATTGTCTGAACTGGACAGTAACCGGCAAAACTATCTGTTGAACAGTATCGGAGATATTCAGACGATCATTACCTGTACCGGTCTGGAAGAATTTGTAAATAACCGGTTTGAAATTAACAGAGTATTCAAGGTATCCGCCGGAACAGTTACCTGTGTAAATGAAAATATGGGTCTGAAATCGGATATAGAAGAATCTCCGTCAGATGAATATAATTTTGGCAGCCTGTAGGGCAGAATGTGAGGAATCATGAGCGAAGAAAATAGGAACAATACCGCGGTAGAACATGAATACGGCGCGGATCAGATTCAGATATTGGAAGGTCTGGAAGCTGTAAGAAAGCGTCCGGGAATGTATATTGGTACCACATCCAGCAGAGGACTGCATCATCTGGTGTATGAGATCGTTGATAATGCGGTAGATGAAGCACTGGCAGGATTCTGCGATACCATTGATGTAACGATCAACGAAGATAATTCTATCACTGTTATCGATAACGGAAGAGGAATTCCTGTAGGTATCAATCACAAGGCAGGTATTCCCGCAGTAGAAGTCGTATTTACGATTCTGCATGCCGGCGGTAAATTTGGCGGTGGGGGATACAAGGTATCCGGTGGTCTGCACGGTGTAGGTGCGTCTGTTGTAAATGCCCTCTCCAACTGGCTGGAAGTAGAAATCTGCCAGGGCGGCAAGGTATATAAGCAGCGTTACGAGAGAGGACATGTGTGTTATGCACTGAAAGAAATCGGCACCTGCCCTATGGAAAAGACAGGTACCAAGGTTACTTTCCTGCCGGATGATACGATTTTTACCGAAACAACGGTCTATGATTTTGATGTACTGAAGAGAAGACTCAGAGAGATGGCATTCCTGACCAAGGGACTGCGCATCATCTTAAGAGATAACCGTACGGAAGAGGAAGCTTCTCTGGAGGCAATGTCTGCGGAACATGAAAATGAGCAGATCAGCGAACTGTTACAGAGAGCACAGGAAGATGCCAAAGATACATCTGCATCTTCAGATGATTCTGTTTCCGATGCTGCGGCAAAAGAATCCGTTAAGGATGACTCTGAGGCGTTTGCAGATGCTTTTGCTACTTCCGAGGAATCTACCAAAGCCCGCACCGGCGGCAAAATAGGAAAGATACATACCATTACTCTGGAAAATGGTAAGAAACAGAAAGTTGTTGAGTTCTACTATGAAGGTGGTATCAAGGAATTTGTTGCTTATCTGAATAAGAGTAAGGAGCCTTTATACGAAAATATTCTGTATTTTGAAGGCGAGAAGAACAGTGTGTACGTGGAAGTATCTTTCCAGCACAATGATTCTTATAACGAGAGTGTATTCAGCTTTGTAAATAATATCAATACTCCTGAAGGAGGTACTCATTTACAGGGCTTTAGAAATGCTATTACGAAGACTTTTAATGATTATGCCAGAAGCGCAAAGCTGTTAAAAGACAGTGAACCAAATCTGTCCGGTGAAGATATTCGTGAAGGTCTGACTGCTATTGTCAGTGTTAAGATTGAGGATCCCCAGTTCGAAGGACAGACCAAGCAAAAACTTGGTAACAGTGAGGCAAGAGGTGCAGTTGACAATATTGTCAGTGAGCAGCTGACTTATTTCTTAGAGCAGAATCCTCAGATTGCAAAAACAATCTGTGAAAAATCTATTTTGGCACAGCGTGCCAGAGAGGCTGCCAGAAAGGCAAGAGATCTTACCAGAAGAAAGACCGCATTGGATACTATGGCTCTGCCCGGTAAGCTGGCAGACTGTTCTGACAAGGATCCGAAGAACTGTGAAATCTACATCGTAGAGGGAGACTCCGCAGGAGGAAGTGCGAAGACAGCACGTTCTCGTGCAACCCAGGCTATTCTTCCCTTACGTGGTAAGATCCTGAATGTAGAAAAGGCAAGACTGGATAAAATCTATGCCAACGCCGAGATCAAAGCAATGATCACAGCGTTCGGTACCGGTATTCATGAAGATTTCGATATTACCAAGCTTCGTTATAACAAAATCATTCTGATGACCGATGCCGATGTAGACGGTGCACATATCAGTACTCTTCTGCTGACCTTCATCTATCGGTTTATGCCGGAGCTGATCAAGCAGGGACATGTGTTCCTGGCGAAACCGCCTCTGTATAAGCTGGAGAAGAACAAAAAGGTATGGTATGCCTATAGTGACGAAGAACTTGACAGTATCCTGACGGAAGTAGGGCGTGATCAAAATAACAAGATCCAGCGTTATAAAGGATTGGGTGAGATGGATGCAGAGCAGCTTTGGGAGACCACCATGGATCCCGAGAGACGTATTCTGCTCAGAGTGAATTACGATGAAGAGACGGAATCCGAACTGGATCTGACATTTACTACTCTTATGGGCGATAAGGTAGAGCCCAGAAGAGAATTCATCGAAGAGAATGCTCAGTTTGTTAAAAATCTGGACATCTAGCAACTATTTTTCAAATCAGAATCTGAATAGTTACGGTATTTAATAATAGAGAGTCGTATTTTACGACAGATTGTGAGGAAACATGAACGACGATATTTTTGATAAGCCTTCGGAGGCTGAGATTGATAAAATCCATGAAGTCGATCTGAAAGAGAAAATGGAAACTTTCTATATCGACTATGCCATGAGTGTTATCGCATCCCGTGCGCTTCCGGATGTGAGGGATGGTCTGAAGCCGGTACAGAGACGTGTACTCTATTCTATGATCGAACTGAACAATGGTCCCGACAAACCGCATCGTAAAAGTGCCCGTATTGTCGGTGATACCATGGGTAAATATCATCCTCATGGTGACAGTTCCATCTACGGCGCATTGGTTAATATGGCACAGGACTGGTCTACCCGTTATCCTCTCGTAGACGGTCACGGTAACTTCGGTTCCATGGATGGTGACGGTGCCGCAGCAATGCGTTATACCGAGGCAAGACTTTCCAAGATTTCCATGGAATTATTGGCAGATATCGGTAAGAATACCGTAGATTTCGTACCGAACTTTGATGATACCGAAAAAGAGCCTGTAGTATTGCCCAGTCGTTATCCGAATCTGCTGGTCAACGGTACTACCGGTATTGCCGTAGGTATGGCTACTAATATTCCGCCTCACAATCTCCGTGAAGTGGTGCAGGCTGTCGTAAAAATTATTGATAATCGTGTGGAAGAAGACAGAGATACAACGATCGATGAGATTCTTCCCATTGTAAAAGCTCCCGATTTTCCTACCGGAGGACTTATCCTGGGTACCAGAGGCTGTGAAGAAGCCTATCGTACCGGTCGTGGTAAGATCAGAGTCCGTGCAGTGACCAATATTGAGACACTTCCAAACGGCAAGAGTCAGATCATTGCTACTGAGCTGCCTTACATGGTCAACAAGGCCAATCTGATCATCAAGATTGCCGAGCTGGTAAAATTAAAGAAAATTGATGGTATCACAGATATCCGTGATGAATCCAACCGTGAAGGTGTCCGCGTGGTCATTGAGCTTCGTAAGGATGCCAATGCCAATGTTATTCTGAATCAGCTGTACAAGCATACACAGTTGCAGGATACTTTTGGTGTGATCATGCTGGCGCTGATCAACAATCAGCCTAAAGTTATGAATCTGCTGGATATGCTGACTTATTACCTGAAGCATCAGGAAGATGTCGTTACCAGAAGAACCAAATATGATCTGAACAAAGCAGAGGAAAGAGATCATATTTTACAGGGATTGTTAAAAGCTTTGGATTTCATTGATGAAGTCATTACTATCATCCGTGGCAGTCAGAATGCACAGATTGCAAAAGAAAGACTGATGGAAAGATTTGAGCTGTCCGATGTCCAGGCACAGGCAATCGTAGAAATGCGTCTGCGTGCTCTGACAGGTCTGGAAAGAGAGAAGCTGGAGAACGAGCATAAGGATCTGGTAGTAAAAATTGCGGAGTTGAAGGCTATTTTGGCGGATGAAAAACTGTTATTGGGTGTCATAAAGACAGAGATGACTACGATTGCTGAAAAATATGGTGATGACAGACGCAGTAAGATCGGCTATGATGAACTGGATATCTCTATGGAGGATCTGATTCCGAAGGAGAATACTATCATTGCCATGACCAGTCTTGGTTATATCAAGCGTATGACCGTAGATAATTTTAAAGCACAGAACCGCGGTGGTCGTGGAATCAAAGGAATGCAGACGATTGATGAGGATTATATCGAAGATCTGCTGATGACGACTACACATCATTATCTGAATTTCTTCACCAATATGGGAAGAGTTTACAGGTTGAAGGCATATGAAATCCCAGAAGCCGGTCGTACAGCAAGAGGTACTGCTATTGTGAATCTTCTGCAGCTGGCACCCGGTGAGAAGATCACTGCTATGATTCCGATTCATGAATACAGTGATGATAAGAATCTGTTCATGGTAACTAAGACCGGTATTGTGAAGAAGACCCCTCTGATGGAGTTCTCCAATGTCAGAAAGAATGGACTGACTGCGATTAACTTACGAGAAGAGGATGAGCTGATCGAGGTGAAAATCACTGACAGCAGCAGTGAAATCTTCCTGGTAACCAAACAGGGTATGTGCATCCGCTTCCAGGAGACGGATGTCCGGGCTACAGGCAGAGCTTCCATGGGTGTTATTGGTATGAACTTATCTCCCGGGGATGAGATCATCGGTATGCAGTTACAGACTCAGGGCAGTGACCTGTTGATCGTATCTGAAAATGGAATGGGTAAGCGTACCAATATGGATGAATTTACCGTACAGAAACGTGGCGGTAAAGGAGTAAAGTGCTACAAGATCATTGAAAAAACCGGTGATGTGGTAGGTGCCAAGGCTGTAAATGACGATAACGAAATTATGATGATAACCACAGAAGGAATTATCATACAGCTTCGTGTTCAGGATATCTCCACTTTGAGCAGAATCACATCAGGTGTAAAGCTGATCAATCTGGATGAGGGTGTTAAGGTTGCGCAGATTGCCAAGGTACGTGAGAAACTTTCCAACGGAGACCATGAATTCGACAATCTTGAGGAAGCCATGGAAGAAGTAGCACAGGAAGCTGTTTCTGAGGATGAGGAGGAAACAGAAGAAAATCTGATTTTCCCCACTGAGGAAAATGAGGATGATGAGTAAATTATTTTTAAAATAAAAGAGGCGTGAAAAATGGAATCTTATAGTATTTTCAGAGATCTGGCAATTATTATTATATTTGCCAAAGTATTTGGTATTATTGCAAGAAAATGTAAAGCACCACAGGTGGTAGGTGAGATTATTGCCGGTCTGTTGATCGGACCCAGTGTACTGGGACTGGTACAGCAATCGGATTTTCTGATCCAGATGGCAGAAATCGGTGTTATCCTTCTGATGTTCTCTGCCGGTCTGGAGACGAATCTGAAGGATCTGATGAAGACGGGATTTGTGGCATTTCTGATCGCATGTATGGGTGTATTTGTTCCTTTGGTAGGCGGAACATTGTTGTACATGGGATTTTACGGAGTGGCACCCTGGGGCTCTGAAAAATTCTATGAAGCCGTATTTATCGGTGTCATTATGACGGCTACCAGTGTAAGTATTACCGTGCAGTCTCTGAAAGAACTGGGAAAACTGAAAGGTAAAGTCGGTACAACGATCATGAGTGCCGCTATTATCGATGATGTCATCGGTATTATCGTACTTACTTTTGTCATCGGATTTAAAAATCCGGATTCCAATCCCGGAAGTGTAGTAATTTCTACTCTTCTGTTCTTCCTGTTTGCGATTGGTGTTGGATTTGTATTGTTCAAGGTATTCCAGTATCTGGATAACAAATATCCGCATACAAGACGTATTCCTATTTTAGGTCTGGCGCTCTGTTTTATTTTCGCTTATGTAGCAGAGGTATTCTTCGGTATTGCGGATATTACAGGTGCTTACGTGGCAGGTATTATCCTTTGCTCCATTCATGATTCGGAATACATAGCCGAGAAGATGGATATCAATTCTTATATGATCTTCGGACCGATTTTCTTCGCAAGTATTGGACTTAAGACCAGCTTTGATCATCTGAACGGGGAATTTGTGTTATTTTCTATCGGATTCGTCGTTGTAGCATTACTGTGTAAGATCATCGGCTGTGGTCTGATGGCAAGAATCTGCAAATTCAAGGGACCGGATGCTCTGAAGATCGGTGTCGGTATGATGACCAGAGGTGAGGTTGCCCTGATCGTGGCACAGAAGGGATTGTCTGTTGGAATGATCGGATCCGAGTATTTTACCGCAGTCATTCTGCTGATCATCGTATCCAGTATTTCCACTCCTATCATGCTTAAGATTCTGTATACGAAGCATGCCGAGATTGATTAAAAAATATGGATCACATGGATCAGAAGCGTTTTGAAGAAGCTAAGAGAAAAATAATAGGCGTGGACCGTCAGAGACTGGGAATCGGAACTCTCTCAGAGAAGACGGTTCATGCTATTTTTAAGGATTATTATGAGCCGGATGAGGATCATCAGGAGATTCCCATAGAGAATTATGTGGCGGATATTTATAAGGATGGGGAGATCATCGAGATCCAGACGAGACAGTTCAACCGTATGCGGGGAAAGTTACAGGCGTTTTTACCTTTGTATCCGGTGACAATTGTCTATCCCATTCCTTATGAAAAATGGCTGATCTGGATCGATGAAGACAGCGGTGAACTAAGTAAAAAGCGAAAATCCCCAAAAAAGGGATCCACCTATCAGGCATTTAAGGAACTATATAAGATCAAAATGTTCCTGAAGGATCCGAATATCCGGTTTAAATTTGTATTGGTGAATATGGAAGAATACCGGCTGTTAAACGGTTGGAGTCGTGACAAGAAAAAAGGATCCACGAGATATGACAGGATTCCTACGGATCTGATCGAAGAGGTGGAAATCAGACAGCCGGAGGATTATCTGCAATTTGTACCTTATGAACTGGAAGAACCATTTCACAGTAAGGATTTTGCGAAAGCAGCCCATATTCCTCTCTCACTGGCACAGACGGTATTGAATATATTATTTGAAATGGGGACAATAGAAAGGGTAGGAAAACAGGGAAACAGTTATTTATATCGTGTCATGGATATATAGATTATATAGATGAAAAAAGAGGATTAGGCCGTATGGCTTAATCCTCTTCGTCTTCCTGATGGGATTTCGGCAGGGAGAAGATAAATTCACTTCCAACGCCGGGAGTACTGATCACATTGATATGCTCATCGTGAGCATTGATAATCTCTTTTACGATGGAAAGACCCAGCCCGGTTCCCTTTTTATCTTTGCCTCGGGATAGGTCGGATTTGTAAAATCTGTCCCAGATCAGCTTCAGATCTTCTTTCGGAATACCGATTCCTGTGTCTTTTACGGAGACAAACAATTTATTTTTCTTCTCCGAGGTTTCAATGTGGATCACAGAATCATGGTGACTGAACTTAATGGCATTGTCCATGAGATTATAGAGTACCTGCTGGATCTTACCCATATCTGCATGGACATACATTTCATTGCCGGTCAGGATCATCTCGATAGCAATGGATTTGTTATGACAGGTGCCCTCAAAGGTACTTGCAGTATTACGGATCACTTGATTGATATCAAAATCTGTTTTATCTAAGAGCATTCCTTTGGTGTTAAGATTATTCAAGGTTAAAAGACTGTTGGTCAGCTTCGTCAGTCGTTCTGTTTCATTCAATACGATAGTAATGTATTTTTCGTGCATTTCCGGTGGAATTGTGCCGTCCAGCATGGCCTCCAGATATCCCCTTATAGAGGTCAGAGGGGAACGGAAATCGTGGGATACATTGGCTACAAACTTTTTCTGATCATCCTCGGAACGGGCAATTTCGCTTGCCATATAATTCAGACAGGAAGCCAGATAACCGATTTCATCCTCACTATCCACCTGAAATTCATAATGCATATTACCGGCGGCATACTGCTCTGTGGCATGAGTGATCTTCCGCAGAGGAATATATACGATCTCAGTGAAAAAGATCAGAATGATCAGGGATAACAGGAACAGGATTGCAAGGGTGATATAGGAAATATTCAGCAGGCTGTTACAGGATTTCTGAATATCATTCATATCGGTATGAATGACTACATAGCCTTTTACCTTGTAGTTGGAGGTAATGGGAGCAAATACAGTAAGTACATCCGAATCAAAATTACCGAAGAAATCACCAACAATGTAGTAAGAGCCGCTGGTTACGGTCGAATCAAAATTCTCGATGACTACCACATTCTCCACATCTAAGGGACTATTGGTATCCAGTACCAGTCGTCCGGAGGGATTGATGATGCGAATCTCGGAATTCAGGTAGACCGCCAGGGAGTCCAGCTGCATTTTAACGGTTTCCAAAGTTGTTTCACTGGTGTACAATCCGCCGGCATAGGTTCCGGCGATCAGGGTTGCTTCGGAATAGAGACTTTCTGCCTTTTCCCGGATCAGATGTTCTTTGGTCATATTGGGAACAAAAGTTGTAACAATGATGAAACCAAATACACCAAAAATAAAATATGCGAGTATAAATTTTAAATAAAGTGTTTTTTTCATAACAAATCCTGCTTTTGGTATGACTTAATTACGTACTTCGAATTTATAGCCGATGCCCCAGATGGTGCTGATCTTCCAGTTGGCATGATCCTTGATCTTCTCGCGGAGACGCTTGATATGCACATCCACGGTACGGGTATCACCGATATATTCATAGCCCCAGATCTGATCCAGAAGCTGTTCTCTGGTGAATACATGATTCGGTGAGGATGCTAAAAAGTAGAGAAGCTCCAGTTCTTTCGGCGGCATTTCCACAGTGTGTCCCATATAGATGACGGAATAATTGGTCAGATTAATGGTCAGATCCGTATATTCCACACACTTGTCGTTGGGATTTTCTGTGGGGGCATTGGAGGGCTTGTAACGTCTGAGGACTGCTTTGGCGCGTGCCACCAGTTCCTTGGAGTCAAAAGGTTTTTCCATATAATCATCCGCACCCAGCTCCAGTCCCAAGACCTTGTCGAAGACTTCACCTTTTGCGGAAAGCATGATGATGGGAACGGAGTATTGTGCCCGGACCTCTCTGCACACCTGATAACCATCAATGCCGGGAAGCATCAGATCCAACAGAATCAGATTCGGAGCAAAGGTCTCCATAGCCGGCATCACGGATTCTCCGTCATTGACGATCATGGTATCAAAACATTCCTTCGTCAGATATAGGGAGATCAGTTCCGCAATATTATTATCATCATCTACAATGAGAATTTTCTGTTTACTTACCATGTAGTATAGGCCTCCTGTCAGTTATTATTTAAAAGTAACAATGGTTACACCGGCATCGCCTTCACCGTATTCACCCAACCGGTACTCTTTGACATATTTCAGACGTTTTAAGTGAGACTGTACGGCACTGCGCAAAGCACCGGTGCCTTTTCCGTGTACGACTCTCACACTGGGGAGATGAGCCAGATAAGCGTCATCCAGGTATTTATCCAGTTTTGCAATGGCTTCATCTACCGTACATCCCAGAAGGTTGATCTCGGAGGACACGGAGAAGGACTTGGACATTTTTAACTTGCCGGTGTTGGTACGCTGCAGGGCAGGTGCTGTAATAGTCTCTTCTTTTACCGGTACGAGATCATTAACATTCGTCTGCATTCTCATAATTCCGCATTGTACGAAGAGGTTGCCCCTGGCATCCGGCAGAGTGTTTACGATTCCCTTGAGATTCATAGAAATGATCTTCACGGAATCTCCTTTTTTCAGTTTCTTTGGATCCACGGTCTTCTGATCAGCAGGTTTCTTTTGTGTATTACCAAGAGCCAGCTTTCCGTTCTTCTCATTGATTTTGTCACGGACCTTCTGTCTTTTTTTCTCCAGTTCCTTGATGTCGGCGGAAGCGCCTGCTTTATTGAAATCACGGATGGTTTCGTCAGCTACATCCTTTGCTTCCTGGAGAATGGCTCTTGCCTTCTCATTAGCATCGCGGAGAATTTTGTCTTTAGCCTGGTCGATTTTTTCGTTTTTCTTCTGTAACTGTTCCTGTAAGGTACGGATCCGTTCTTTGTACTCCGCAATCTCCTGCTGTTCTTTTTCAATGGTCACACGGCTCTGTTCCAGATCGGCGATGACATCTTCAAAGCTTTCATCCTCTTTGCTGATCTGCTCTTTTGCAGCATGGATGATCTCGTCGGACAGTCCGAGTTTGGAAGAAATGGCGAAAGCATTACTTTTACCGGGAATACCGATGAGTAGACGGTAGGTGGGGCGAAGGGTCTCCACATCAAATTCACAGCAGGCATTTTCTACGAAATTCGTGGAAAGTGCGTAGATTTTCAGCTCACTATAATGCGTGGTAGCCATGGTGCGGATGCCGCGGTCATGCAGATAATTTAAGATAGCAATTGCCAGAGCGGCACCCTCCGTAGGATCTGTTCCGGCACCGAGTTCATCAAATAAACACAGGGAAGCCGCATCAGCGTGCTGCAAAATGTGGACAACTCTGGTCATATGAGAAGAGAATGTGGACAAACTCTGCTCAATACTCTGCTCATCTCCGATATCTGCGTATACTTCCGAAAAAATAGACAGTTCGGAACGATCCAGTGCCGGAATATGTAGTCCCGCCTGCCCCATCAGGGTAAACAGTCCCACCGTCTTCAGAGACACGGTCTTACCACCGGTATTGGGACCGGTGATCACCAACAGGTCAAAATCTTTACCCAGACGGACATCAATGGGAACCGCCTTTTTCTTATCTAACAGTGGATGACGGCCCTTACGGATCTGGATGTAATGCTCAGTGTTAAAAATAGGCTCTGTGGCATTCTGTTCCATGGCAAGTTTTGCCTTGGCAAAGATAAAGTCCAGCATAGTCATGATCTTCTGATCCGCGGCAAGCTCTGAGGTATGAACAGCAGCCTGGCTGCTCAGATCACCCAGAATAACTTCAATCTCCTCCTGCTCCTGCAGATCCAGTTCTTTTAACTGGTTGTTCAGGTTCACGACAGCAGCCGGCTCGATGAAAAAGGTGGAACCGGTGGAGGACTGGTCATGCACCATACCGCTCACCTGGCTCTTATATTCGGCTTTTACGGGGATACAGTAGCGGTTATCACGCATGGTAATGACTGCATCCTGCAAAAAGGTACGGTAAGCGCCGTTTACCATGGAAGTCAGCTGGCTATGGATTTTTTCATTGGTGGACAGCTTGGAGCGGCGGATACTTTTTAATTTAGGACTGGCATCATCTGCCATCTCCTCTTCCGATAAAATACAGCGGTTGATCTCATTAGCAAGCTGTGTCATAGGGGTGAGTCCCTCAAAGTAGGCATCCAGGTTGTCATTTGGGAGGTCTTCCCGTTCTTTTTTTCCATAGGTTTTGATCCGGCTGACATTATCCAAAAAGGATGCCAGCTTCAACAATTCGGACATGGACAAAGAACTACCGATTTCCAGAGAACGGATGGAAAAACCTAAGTCTCTGTTACTTCCAAATGAGGTGCTGCCAATACGGAAGAGACGGGCTAAAGCGTCTTTTGTCTCCCGCTGTGCGGTTCTGATAGCAGATAGGTCGGTGGAAGGCACCAGTTCTCGGCAGAGTTTTTTACCGGGCTCAGAGTCGGCCTTTTCCGTGAGGAGGTCGATGATCTTATTATATTCTAAAGTGGTGAGTACTTTTGTGTTCATGTGGGGCTCCTTAATATTGAAATTCGAAATATGGATTATCGCAGTACAAGCTCGAAAATGCTACGCATTTCCTCGCTGTCGGGCTATCGCCCTATCAAAATCGGATCTGTCAATTACGCCTGCAAGCAGTCGAATTGACATCTCTCGATTTTGGTACTGCTCAATGCTAATTCACATTATATCATATTTATTGCCTTTTTTGGTACAGTTTTGTATAATTGAGATATTAGAGTCCTAAGAAAAAGCCGGTGTATCTGTAGGCAGCAGAGGAGGCATATTTATGGCGGATTCGCAAGAAAATAAGCAGAAGGAACAAAATGACGTTTCTGAGAAAAATTTTATGATAGAAAAAATCAAGGAACGTCCGGTAAATAAGAAAAAGCTGTTGCGCAGGACTTTGATCACGGTTTCCATGGCGGTGATCTTCGGTCTGGTGGCCTGTTTCACTTTCTTGGTTTTGGAACCGGTGATCAGTAATTGGTTGTACCCGGAAGAGGAACCACAGGTGGTGGTATTCCCCGAAGATCAGGATGAGATGTCTCCGGAGCAGATGTTGGCAGAGAATATGCAGCAGGAGAATCAGAAAAGTCAGTCTTCTTCTGTTCCTGGTGAGATTATGGAACAGGAGCAGATCCGGGAACTGTTATCCGGAATCATATTGGATTTGGATAATTACAAACAGATTTACAGTGCTCTTGCCCAGTATGTGGCAGAAATGAACCGTTCCATGGTTACTGTGACAGGAGTGTCATCCGGTGTGGACTGGTTCAATAATGTAAATGAGAGCAAGAACCAGTCATCCGGTGTGATCATAGCGCAAAATGGCAAGCAATTACTGATTTTAACCGATTATTCTCCGGTAAAGCAAGTAGATGACATTATTGTCACATTTAATGATGGCACCCAGGCAGATGCATCTTTGAAGGAAAAAGATGAGACTACAGGTCTGGCGGTGATCGCCATAGAACTGGATACTCTGAATGAAGATTTTCTGAAGAATGATATTACGATCGCTACTTTGGGATCTTCTAATATCAAAGATATTGCCGGACTTCCGGTGGTGGCTTTGGGGCGTCCCATGGGTACGAACGGCTCACTGGGATATGGCATTATTACTTCTTCCGCCAGTGAGTCGGCGGCATCGGATACCACTTATCGTATTCTGCAGACGAATATTGTAGGCAGTCAGAATGCAGGCGGTGTATTATTCAATCTTCAGGGACAGGTCATTGGTATCATTACCAATGGCAAATCTGCCACAGATATGAAAAATATGGTTTGTGCTTACGGTATTACGGAATTGAAGCGTCATATCGAGAAAATGTCGAATGGAGAAAAATTCGCCTATCTGGGTCTTAAGGGTGTGGATGTCACAGAGGAAGCTAACAGCGAACTTGGGGTTCCTTACGGAGCTTATATTAAAGAGGTAGAAATGGACTCTCCTGCAATGCTGGCGGGAATCCAGCAGGGAGATGTCATCACAGGATTCGGTGAACGCGTGATCATCAGCTTTGACGAGTATACGAACTCTCTGCTCAGTATGAAACCGGGAGATAGTGTAGAACTGACGATTATGCGGCAGTCACAGCAGGAATATAAAGAGATGAAATTCGACATCACATTAACGGTGTTGAAATAGATTGACAGAAAGGTTTGGACAACAATATGAAATTCATTAAAGAGTTAAAAGAAGGCGACAGAGTATTTGATATTTATCTGTGCAAACATAAACAGGAGGCTGTTACCAAGAACGGTAAACCCTATGAAAGCGTGATTTTACAGGATAAGACCGGAACTATCGACGCCAAGGTATGGGAGCCGAACAATCCGGGCATCGGTGATTATGATGATCTGGATTACATAGAGGTATACGGTGATGTGACAAATTTCCAGGGGCAGCTTCAGATCAGCGTGAAGCGTATCCGTGTCTGCCATGAAGGAGAATATAATCCATCCGATTATCTGCCGGTGAGCTCCAAAGGCATCGACACTATGTACAATGAATTAAAGACTCTGATCGGAAGCATTAAGAACACCTATTTGCACCAGCTGTTGCAGGATCTGTTTATTGACGATGCAGATTTCGCAAAGAAATTCTGCAACTCTTCTGCAGCCAAGACAGTGCATCACGGTTTCGTAGGCGGACTGTTGGAGCATACTCTGAGTGTTACCAAATTATGTGACTACTACTGTTCTGCTTATCCTATTTTACAGAGAGATCTGCTTCTGACAGCGGCTATGTGTCATGATATCGGAAAAGTAAAAGAGATTTCTGCATTTCCGGTGAATGATTATACCGATGACGGTCAGTTATTGGGGCATATCGTGATGGGCGCACAGATGGTTGGGGAACGTGCCGCTAAGATCGACGGATTCCCTCACAATCTGCTGGCAGAATTACAGCATTGTATTCTGGCGCATCACGGTAAACTGGAATACGGCTCCCCAAAGGTGCCGGCGCTGATCGAGGCAGTGGCTCTGAATTATGCGGATGATACGGATGCTAAAATTGAGACCTTTAAGGAAATTCTGGAAAATAACAGTGAAAACAGTGGCTGGCTGGGTTACAACAGATTGTTTGAATCCAATCTGCGCGCTACCAAAATGGAATAAATAACAGAATAAATACTACAAATTCTATGAACAGACAGGAAAGAGAGGAAACATATGGAAATCAGTGCATGTGTAAAATATGTGGGTGTAAACGATCATCAGGTAGATCTGTTTGAGGGACAGTATAAGGTTCCGAACGGAATGTCTTACAATTCCTATGTGATCCTGGATGATAAAATCGCCGTTATGGACACAGTGGATGGATTTTTCACCGAAGAATGGCTGAACAATGTGGAACAGGTTCTTGATGGGAAAATGCCCGATTATCTTGTTATACAGCATATGGAACCGGATCATTCCGCCAGTATTCCGGCTTTTCTGAAAAAATATCCCAAAGCCACAGTGGTATCCACAGCTAAGGGATTTCAGTTCATGGAACAGTTTTTCCCGGAGTTTTTCGCCGGTCAGGGACTACCCGCGGAACAACGCATTGTTGCGGCAAATGATGGCGTCCTGGAGCTTGGACAGCACAGCCTGCATTTTGTCTATGCACCCATGGTACATTGGCCGGAAGTCATGATGACTTATGAAGCAACAGAGAAAATACTGTTTGCCGCAGATGGCTTTGGCAAATTCGGTGCGCTGGATGCAGAGGAAGAATGGGCGGACGAAGCCCGCCGCTACTATATCGGTATTGTCGGAAAATATGGTCCCCAGGTACAGGCTGTTCTGAAAAAAGCGGCAGGACTGGACATTCAGACCATCTGCTCTCTTCACGGTCCGGTACTTAAGGAGAATCTGGGATTCTATCTGGAAAAATATGATAGGTGGTCTTCCTATCAGCCGGAAGAATCCGGAGTGGTGATTGCCTATGCTTCTGTCTACGGCAATACCAGAAATGCTGCAGAATACCTCGCGGATGTTTTGCAGGAAAAAGGACAGAAAACAGTACTATATGATCTGGCAAGATGCGATAAGGCAAAAGCTGTTGCCGATGCTTTCCGTTATGACAGACTGGTGCTGGCGGGTATTACTTATAATGGAGACCTTTTCCCCTGCATGCGCAGTTTTATCGAAGGTCTGACCGAGCGTAATTACCAGAATCGTAAGGTGGCAATCATTGAGAACGGCACCTGGGCACCCATGGCAGGCAAACTGATCCTTGGAATGTTTGAAAAAAGCAAGAATCTGACATTTACGGAGACTACGGTAAGTATCAAGTCTGCCATGAATGAGCAGAACAAGGGCGAGATCGGGAAACTCGCTGAGGAACTTTGCTGAGAAAATTTTTCACACGCAAATATAAGCCTGCGTAAGCTATTTTAGAATATGGCAATAAAGTACAAAAAAGTTTGCAGGTTACGGAAAGGCATAAGGATATTTATGGAATTTAAAAAGAACGATTGTGTAACGGTGACCATAGAGGATATGGGAAGTGACGGAGAAGGAATCGGTAAAGTAGACGGTTTTACCCTCTTTATCAAAGATGCCGTTATCGGCGATCAGGTGGAAGCCAAGATCATAAAAAGTAAAAAGCACTACGCTTATGCCAGATTAGAGAAGGTGTTACAGCCTTCTCCTTTTCGTGTGGAACCGAAATGTGCATACCACAGACAGTGCGGCGGCTGCCAGCTGCAGGCACTCTCCTACTCCGAGCAGCTGCATTTCAAGGAACAGAAGATCCGCAATAATCTGATCCGGATCGGTGGGTTCGATGCGGAATACATTGATGAACGCATGCAGCCCATTGTAGGCATGGAGGAACCCTTCCACTATCGTAATAAAGCGCAGTACCCCATAGGAACTGATAGAGACGGTAATGTCATCACCGGTTTCTATGCCGGACGCACCCATACCATCATTGCCAATACAGACTGCGCCCTTGGTGCTTCCGAGAATCAGCAGATCCTCGAAACCATACTCTCTTATATGCGTAAAAATAAAGTAACTGCCTATGACGAAGTCACAGGAAAAGGCTTGGTACGTCATGTATTGATCCGGAAAGGCTTCACCAGTGGACAGTTGATGGTATGTCTGGTTATTAATAAGAAAATGACAAAAATGTCATACTCTACTGCCGGAGTACAGAAGAATACGAATGAGTTTTTACCAAATCAGGGAGAATTATTGTCTGCACTGGCAGAAATACGAGGTATGACAAGTGTGTCAGTCAGCATCAATACCGAGAAAACCAATGTGATCATGGGTACCGAGATCCATAATCTCTGGGGTGAGAGCACCATTGAGGATACGATCCACGTAAGAGACATGCAGAAAGAAAATTATCCTTATACAGGGGATGCATTAACCTTCAAGATCTCTCCTCTCTCCTTCTATCAGGTAAATCCCGTACAGACTGAGAAGCTTTACAGCCTGGCGTTGGAATATGCGGGACTGACCGGAAAAGAGACTGTTTGGGATCTCTACTGTGGTATCGGAACCATCTCTCTCTTCCTGGCGGGCAAAGCCAAAAAGGTATGCGGCGTGGAGATCATCCCCCAGGCCATCGACGATGCCAGAGAGAATGCAAAGAGAAACCATATTGAAAATGCTGAGTTTTTCGTGGGCAAAGCAGAGGAAGTCCTGCCGGAATTCTATAAAAAGGCATCCACAGAAGCATCTTCCGATGAAATGCTCCATCCGGATGTCATTGTCGTGGATCCACCCCGAAAAGGCTGTGATGATGCCTGCTTAAACACTATGCTCCGCATGCAGCCCGAACGCATCGTATATGTCAGCTGTGACTCCGCCACCCTTGGCAGAGACCTGAAGATCCTCTGCGATGGCGGATATGAGATTCGTAAAGTCCGCGGTGTGGACCAGTTCGGCATGACTGTGCATGTCGAGACGGTAGTTCTTCTGTCAAAAGTAAAATAATATAAGGCCAGAAATGGCTTGAAATAAAGGGATTCCGAAAGATTACCCAGATGAGGGTGGTTTATCGGAATCCCTTTTTTACGTTGATGACAATAGTTCTGACCACAAAAAAATGCATAGGCGAGGCTGAATAACTATTGTTTTGCGTATGCGAGACTATGAAACTATTGAAAATACACAGCTTTGAACTAATGAAAAATAATTTGGTATTCGCATACCAAAACTGTTGACATACACATTTGGAGGTGCTATATTATACTCAGAACAATTTAAGAGCACACCGCATCAAGCGTTGGAGGGTATAAAAATGAAGGCTAAAAGCTACAGGCCGATGAAGGTCTATGAAACAAGCGGATACCATTATAAGCCGACACCGACGATAGTGTTGAAGGGCCAATGGCTTGAACAGTTCGGCTTCGGTGCTGGTGAGAAGATCGGTGTTCATTGTGAAGAAGGAAAGTTAACGGTAACCAAAATCGCGGATAACGAATGCGAGGAGAATTAAAATGGATGCGAGAGTAGAAGAAAGAATGTGGGCATACTATAGCAGGCTTCGTGGAATGATGAGTGTGGATCAGATGATTTCTGGCGCCATACTTGTTGCAGAAACTAAAGCCGAGAACAAGGGTAAAGAATTGAATAAGGAAGAATCGTATGAGGCGATGCTGATCGTGGCAGGTAAGATGCGTGAGATTAACCCTTTTAAGAATTCTGATGATTTTTACCAGGCTTATCTTCAGGTTGATGAGAATCCTGACTGGGAGAGGCTTCTGTATCAGAGTATGGAATATGAAAGATACGGAGCTACTCTTGTACCGACACCTCTCATGAAAGTCATGGCTGACCAGATTGAGGGCGGAACAACGGTATTGATTGCTGAGGGTGAGAAGTTTGTGCCGAATTTGAAATCGATCGTGGATGAGCATCTGGACTGTAATTTTACGATTACGACGCAGAATGCTATGTACGCCAAGGTGATTAATCGCATTTTTGAAGGTTACGATAATGTTGAAGTCAAAGAAACCAGTATTTATAGATACGGGTTCCTTAATGAACAGTTTGACAGAATACTCTCCGTCCCAATGTTTAGTGGTCGCGATCTGGCAGAAGATGAGAAAAACTTCATGTGTCGCGAGACAGATATGGTTGCCTTTGAAAACCTGCTTCTGCATCTGTCACCTGTCGGGGAGCTGACGATTGTGCTTCCGGGACGCATTACTTTCTCCGGAGGACGCATCAATGATCTGAGAAAGTTTGTTACACAGATGTACAAGCTGGAGATGATTGCTGAACTTCCGGATGGCATTTTCCAGAACACAGGAATAAAGACTTACCTTATTACAGTCGCAGCAGGGCGAACAGAAGATGTTGTTATTCGTAGATATGAGGCGGTTGACCGTAAGACCAAACGCGGCCCTGTTGAGAATATGGATGTTACGGAAGACACCTTCGCAATGTTGGAGGAGCTTGAAGAGATCGGCGATTGGAGTATCGACAAGCTGCTTACCCAGCAGGATGAGGAGTACATGAAGTATCAGGCTTCCGACACAAGGAAAATACAACTCGGCGAGGTTGCTGAAATCTTCCGAGGAAAGTCTGTATCCAAGAAGGATACAAACGGAGATATTGGTGTTGTAAACATCTCCAATATCGGCCAGTTTGATATTGATTACAGCGGGCTGGATAAACTTGACGAAGAAGAACGTAAAGTACAGAACTACGTTCTTCAAGAGGGAGACGTTCTTATTCCGGCCAGGGGAACTGCGATAAGGACAGCAGTCTTTGAGAAGCAAAGCTATCCTTGTATAGCATCCTCAAACGTAATTATCATCCGACCTGACCAGAAAAAGCTGAATAGTACTTATCTGAAGATATTCATTGATAGCCCGATCGGAAACAGCCTAATCAGCAGTTTGCAGCAAGGTATGACGGTTATGAATATCAGTTACAAGGACCTGAAAGTACTGGAGGTTCCATTCCCTACCTTAGATGAGCAGGAACGGATCGCAAAGGAATACAAAGAGTCTTACACCGAATATGTAAAGAGCATTTCTGAAGCTGAAAAGCGATGGAATGATACGCTCAGTAAGTTGCAGAAATTTTGAAAGGAGAAGCGGCCATGACAAAAATGTATAACATAGTCGATATGCAGGGTAATTACTATAAGATCGGCGCGAAGGGGAACCTCGTGGCCGCTAAGAATTCTGACGAAGCAGACTTGTTCACCTTACGCGAAGCCAATGATAGGATCGGCGGCGGAAAGAAAGCCAGGTATTACACAACAGTTGAGGCAGACATACAGGCAGTATCTGAGCCGGAACCGACCTACAGCGCACCGGAATATGACGAGGTTGAGAAACCGACCATGTTCGATAGTCTCAATAATGACTGGGAGACAACACTTTCGAAGCTCTGCTACATGAGTTCTCATATACAGGAGTATCAGGAAAACCTGAATGCCATGCTCTCAGATGTCGATAAGGAGGTTTGTGATCTCCTGCACTTCCTGGAATTTAACGAGCTTGATGATCCGGATATGCTGAGAGCATCAAAAATGCTACAGGATGCGAGACGTCGCAGACGTGAGATTAAGGATGAAATGGAGAAAACAGCTTTAATGAGGGCGACTTTCCTGGATAAGGAATTCGGAGTTAAGGTCCACCAGAGCTTGGAGCAGATGGAACACATGAAATGTAGACAATATACGCCAAGAAAACTGACCGGACTTTTCAATGCACAGATACGACAGGCAGTCTGATACGGAGGTGAATACATGTCAATATATTTAGTAAACCAAGGGAAAACATATAAAGATGAACGTGCTGGCGGGTACATGTGGTCCCCGAAGTTAGACGCTCGTGGTAGTCAGAATGCCGGTTATACACTGATGACTTCTGCTAAACGCGGTGACTTTGTACTTCATAATTCGGGCGGGAAAATCTCGGCTATCAGTGTTGTAGTGAAGGATTGTTATGACGCCTTGCAGCCAGATGAGATACATAATAGTCAGACTGAATATGACTGGAGTGACGACGGCTATCGTGTTGACACGGAATATTATGATTTCGATGTTCCGCTTATCAATTCTGACATCGCAGCATGGGCCATAAATCATCCGGCGACAGATAGCTGTTTTGATGTGAATGGTAAGCTCAAGCTTAGATACCTTTGCAATGTGGCGCCCGGTCATGCGGAGTACATGTTGAAAGAGGCGTTACGTTTGCAGAAGAGCTCGGATGTACGTGGGGTTATATATCAAGCCCTGGCGGATATGGAAGTAAATGACGACGATTACGATGAAGGTGAGAAAGACATCATCGACAGCATCGTAAACAGTCAGACTGGTACAGAGAAGCATTACAGTGGAGCGGCGCAGGAACCACAGGCAATGACTACTCCTGGAGGAACCAGTAAGCCGAAGCCAAAGCGTGATGCGCAGCGTGCAGCTAATGCTCTGCAGAATGCAGATTATAAATGCGAATATGATGAAACGGACCGAACCTTCCTTCGAAAGAACGGAAAGCCTTATACGGAGCCACATCATTTAATACCGATTAGCCGATACGCAGATTTTAAGTGCAGCGTTGACGTTGAAGAGAATATAGTTTCTCTTTGCAGTCATTGTCATAATCTTCTTCACTACGGTCGCATGGAAGATAAGGAGAAGGTACTTAGAAAACTGTACGATGATCGAATCGCAATGTTGAAAACAGCAGGACTGGATCTGACATTTGAGCAGCTGAAGTCCTATTACATATAAGGAGAGATAAACATGATAGGTGCAATAATCGGGGACATCGTTGGTTCCCGCTTCGAGTGGAATAACATCAAGAGTAAGGATTTTGAGTTCCTGACATATAAATGCTTCCCTACCGACGACAGTATTATGACCTTGGCGTTGGCACAGGCAATCTTGGTTAGCAAACCGGACCACAGTGATCTGGGAAAGAATGCGGTTGAATGCATGCAGTCCGTAGGTCGTAATTATCCGGATTGCGGATATGGTGGAAGTTTCCGTAAATGGATGTTCTCTGACGATCCGAAGCCTTATAACAGCTATGGCAACGGAGCAGCTATGCGCGTAAGTGCAGCGGGCTTTGCGGCAAACAGCATCGAAGAGGCTAAGGATATTGCCAAGAAGATCACTGAAGTAACACATAACCATCCCGGAGGAATAAAGGGTGCAGAGGCAACGGCTGTTGCTATTTACATGGCTAAGACCGGAAGCAGCCTGCTGGAAATCAGGGATTATATCGATAAGAACTACTACCCGATGAGCTTCACTCTGGATGGAATCAGAGCTACTTACAAGTTCAATGAGACCTGCCAGGATACAGTTCCGCAGGCACTTATGGCGTTCTTTGAGTCGACAGATTTCGAGGACGCTATTAGGAACGCCATCTCTATCGGAGGTGATAGCGATACGCTGGCCGCAATCTGCGGAGGCGTTGCTGAGGCGTACTATGGTGTTCCGGCCGAAATCAGAAAGCACGCGTTGACATTCTTGGACCAGCAGTTGCTTAAGATACTTACAGCGTTTGAGAATAAGTTCCCACCTGTAATGGAGAAGAAGGTCGGAGATGTTAGCGTGCAAGTTAAGCGGGATGCCGGACATAAGGTTGATGGTAACAGTAGAGAAAGCATTATTGAAGGAGCCATAATTGCTGCGGAAAATGATGCTATGGAAGAGACGGTTGAAACTACAAGCCAACAATTATTCAATCATTTATTTGAAGCCTGCAACATTTTGAGGGGGCCTATTAATCAAGATGAGTATAAAAGCTATGTGACACCGATACTTTTCTTTAAGCGTATTTCTGATGTCTATGATGAAGAATACGATGAAGCACTTGAGTTTTCAGGAGGCGATGTTGATTATGCAGAAGCTGAAGATATGCATTCGTTTGTTATTCCTGAAGGCTGCCATTGGAACGACGTAAGAGAAACATCACAAAATGTCGGAAAAGCTATAGTAAAAGCAATGACTGGTATTGAGAAGGCTAATCCAGATACGCTGTCAGGGGTTTTCAGTAGTTTTGACGATGCTACATGGACGGATAAAAACAAGCTATCGGATGAGCGTCTCAAAAACCTGATTGAACATATGTCCTTGATAAAAGTAGGTAATAAAAACTATTCCGCCGATATCATGGGTGATAGTTATGAGTTCCTGATTAAAAGATTTGCGGATATGTCAAAAAAGAATGCGGGAGAGTTTTATACACCACGTACTATCGTAAAGCTCATGGTGGATCTTCTCGATCCTAAACCCGGAGACACGGTATATGATCCGGCATGCGGAACGGGAGGAATGCTTATTGAGGCAATACATCACATGAAAGGTGATAGGCTTGCCTATGGTAGAATTTTTGGCCAGGAGAATAATCTATCAACATCAGCTATAGCCCGTATGAATCTTTATTTACATGGTGCTAAGGATGTTCAGATAATGCAAGGTGACACGCTGAGAAATCCACTTTTTCTTGAACGTGGAAAACTTAAAACCTTTGATTGTGTACTTGCTAACCCACCGTTTGGTATGGAGTCCTGGGGAGCGGGACAATTTGAAAATGACAGGTACGGAAGAAACATTTGGGGGTGTCCTTCAGATTCATGCGCCGATTATGCTTGGTTACAGCATATGGTGAAATCCATGGATACTAAGAACGGAAAATGTGCAGTTGTCCTTCCGCAAGGTGTACTGTTTCATTCTGGAAAAGAAGGAACAATTCGCGAGCAGCTTGTAAAGTCCGACAAAATTGAAGCGATCATTACCTTGGCGAGCGGTGTCTTTTACAGCACGACTGTATCGGCATGTATAGTCTTTTTGAATAATAAAAAGGAACACAGCCATAAGGGAAGGATCTGTTTCATTGACGGAAGTGAGATATATACGCCTCAGAGGGGACAGAACTATGTTTCGTTGACCGATGTAAATAAGCTCTACGATTTTTATAAGGATTACTGTGATGTCATTGAACGCTGCAAGATAGCTACGATTGCGGATATAGAAGGCCAGGGGTTCGATCTGAGTGTTGGTAACTATATCGAGAGAAGGCAGACAGAAGTGTTATCTCCAAGTGTAGTGAGAAAGAACTATAAAAAAGCTCTTGAAGCAGTTCAAAAAGCTGAAGAAAAAATGAGAGCATTGCTGGTCGAAGGAGGATTTGTAAATGAGCAGTAGAATATCGACAACTGAACTTGAAAATTATCTTTGGGGATCAGCGGTTCTTTTAAGAAATCACATAGATGCAGGTGCTTATAAGCAGTATATCTTCCCGCTGCTCTTCTTCAAGAGAATTAATGATGTTTATGAAGAAGAAACCGCAGCAGCCATAAAAGAAAACGGAGCGGAGGCTGCAACATGGGAAGAAATCCATAGATACAATATTCCGGATGGGGCGCATTGGACCGATGTTCGAAATGCGACGGTAGATGTTGGTAAGGCCATCCAGACAGCCTTTAGAGCTATAGAGAATGCAAATAGCGAAAAACTGCAAGGTATTTTTGGTGACGGTACGTGGACTAATAAGAATCGCCTGCCTGATAGATTGTTAAAAGACCTTTTGGAGCACTTCAGCACCAAGACTTTATCACTTGAGAATTTGCCTGAAGACGAGCTCGGAAACGGATATGAATATCTGATAAAGCAATTTGCTAATGATAGTGGCCATACAGCACAGGAGTTTTATACAAACCGTACTGTTGTGCATCTGATGACAGAGATGCTAAAACCCGAGTCGGGGGAATCAATCTACGATCCAACCTGCGGCAGTGCCGGAATGTTGATTTCGGCTATTGCATATTTGAAAAGGCAGAAGAAGGAGTGGCGTAATGTTTCCCTCTATGGTCAGGAGGTAAATGCGCTTACATCAGCAATTGCAAGAATGAACCTTTTCCTTCATGGAATAGAGGATTTTGAAATAATTAATGGAGATACATTGGCTAATCCAGCATTTATCGAAAAGGGTAAGCTGCAAAGATTTAATATCGTATTAGCAAATCCTCCGTACTCGATAAGCGAGTGGAATCGAGAGGCTTTTTCAAAGGATAGATATGGACGTAACTTCCTTGGAACTCCTCCGCAAGGAAGAGCCGATTATGCTTTTTTACAGCACATTTTAGCGAGCTTGGATCTTCAGAATGGCCGTTGTGCAATTCTGTTTCCGCACGGCGTGCTATTTAGGAATGAGGAAAAGGACATGCGCGAGAAGCTCGTGCGTTCAGATTTACTTGAGTGCGTAATAGGAATAGGAAAGAATCTTTTCTACAATTCTGCTATGGAGGCGTGCATAGTAATTTGTCGCACGAAAAAACCGGATGATCACAAAGGTCATGTGTTGTTTATAAATGCGGTAAATGAAGTAACGAGAAAAAACTCAGAGAGTAATCTTGAACCAAAGCATATCGAAAAAATAGCTAAGGCTTATTCTGAGTTTGTTACAGATGGCGATATTGCCAAGAAGGTATCAATTAGGGAGATTGAAGATAACGGTTTTTCGTTGAGCATTCCTCTTTACGTAAAGGCTCCTAACAATGCGGATGCAGAGGATTCGAGAAATCTTCAGGAGTGTTACGAGGAGTGGTATAACGATTCAGCAGTTATGAACAAAAACTATAGTAAATTAACGGCTATGTTGGAGGTGAGTAGTAATGCCGAAGTATAAATTTTCTGATATAGCAACTAACGTTACGGAAAAACGTATGCCCGTTCCAGAGGATAAACTATTGTATATTGCACCAAATAACCTGGACACAGACACATTAACCGTTCCTGAATACGGGTATAAGGTCGACCTGAATGGTGTAAAGCTGGTTATGCATAAAGGTGATATGCTGTTTGGCCGAAGGGAACCTCAGTTAAAAAAAGCAGCTATTGCTCCACATGATGGTTTGTTCTCTGCGCATGGCATGATTTTTCACCCTAAAAAAGATGTTATTTTGCCGGAGTTCTTCCCGTTCTTTATAGCCTCTGATTATTTTATGGATGTGGCCATTCGTATTTCGGTAGGATCATTATCACCTACAGTAAACTGGCGAGACCTAAAGGATGTTGAATTTGAGATTCCATCACTGGATGTTCAGAAAAGATATGCGGAATTGTTGTGGTCTGTAATTGAAAGCAAAAGAGCATATAAAGAGTTGATCGCCCAGACTGAAGAACTCGTCAAAGCGCAGTACATTGAATTGTTTGGTGATCCTGTTGAAAATCCGATGGGGTGGCCGACAAAGCCACTTACAGACATGGGAGACTGTAAGAATGGAATGAATTTTAAGAGCGACGACGCGGGAATTACTATTAATTGTCTTGGAGTCGGAGATTTCAAAGACTTTGACGTGATAGAAGATACAGCGGGGTTGTCGATGGTATCCCTTAATTCTATGCCATCAGAAGACTATTATTTGAAAGATGGGGACATCGTATTTGTTAGGTCAAATGGTAATAAGACAATGGTTGGCCGTAGTGTAATAGTATTCCCAGGAGACACACCGACAGTTTTCAGTGGCTTTTGCATCAGGTACAGAAATAAGGATGATAGCATATTGGTGCCATATTTACTGTATGTTCTAAAGGCAGATAGCATGCGTAAGCAGATGTATGGACGAGGGGCGAATATACAAAACTTGAACCAAAAAACGTTATCGTCACTCAATATACCTCTCCCACCGAAGGAGTTACAGCAGAGTTACGTTGATTTTGTAAAGCAAAGCAATAAAGCAAAGGAGTCGTTACAGAATTCATTTAATCAAGCAAACGCTATGCATAAGGCCATTCTTAAAGAAATTTTTCCGGCGTAAGAAAGGAGTGAAGAGGTTTGTTTAACGAAGATAATACGACTGAGCAGATGATCATATCTACTCTTAAGAAAAACGGCTGGGAATATATCCCAGCAGAAGAACTGGATCGTGATGAGAGCGATGTCATGGTTGAGTCTATGGTAAGAGAAGCCCTGGTTCGTTTGAATCCTGAGATTGCTGAAGATGAGTCACGTGCAGACGAGATTATTTACAAGCTGCGCACTCTCTTCCTCTCTACTAATGCTCAAAACCTGGTGACGCAGAATGAAGCCTTCAAGCAGTTGGTGTTCGAAAAGAACTCTTATCCGTTTGGTGAAGATGGCAAGCAGGTGTCTATCGACTTCTTCGGAACTGAGATCAACGGCAAGCTGGATCAAAACCAGTATGTTGTAACAAATCAGTGGGTATATCCGAAGAAGGAAGGCGGAAAGCGCCTGGACATCGTCCTCCTGGTGAACGGCTTCCCGTTTGCTATCGGTGAGCTTAAGACACCGGTCCGTGCAGCTATCACATGGTTGGATGGAGCGCAGGACATTAACAAGTACGAACAGAGCATTCCGCAGATGTTTGTAACGAACGTATTTAACTTCGCTACCGAGGGTAAATGCTATCGTTATGGTTCCGTCTGCATGCCGGCTGCGAAGTATGGTCCTTGGCATACAACGGATGATAAGTCGGATGGCTCTTTGGCAGCAGTTCAGACCAGCGTGCAGGATATGATCACGAAGTATAAGATCATGGACATGTTCCAGTTCTTTACCCTTTATGCGACCGACAGCAAGTATCGCAAGTATAAGGTCATCGCCCGCTACCAGCAGTATGAAGGAGCGAACATGATCATCGAGCGTGTGCGTGCGGGATACCCGAAGAAGGGTCTTATATGGCACTTCCAGGGCTCTGGTAAATCCTACCTCATGGAATTTGCCGCAGTGAAGCTCCGTATGCTTCCGGACCTTAAGAATCCTACGGTTATCATTGTCGACGATCGTTTGGATCTGGAGTCGCAGATTACAGCTCAGTTCCATTCTTCCGACGTCGGAAACCTGGAGTCCGCATCGACACGTGAGCAGCTTATGACGATGCTGAGACAAGATATCCGTAAGATTATCATAACGACCATCTTCCGCTTCCAGGAAGTTACCGGTGAGCTCAGCCCGCGTGACAACATTATCGTAATGGTCGATGAGTGCCACAGAACGCAGGAAGGTGATCTCGGTATTAAGATGAGAACGGCCCTGCCGAACGCATTTTTCTTCGGTATGACAGGTACACCTATTAACCGTCTGGACAAGAATACGTTTGCAACATTCGGTGCAACAGAGGACCGCAGCGGATACATGAGCAAGTATTCCTTCTCGGATTCTATCCGCGACCATGCAACACTGCCTCTTAACTTTGAGCCGGTACCGGTGGACCTCCGCGTGGACAGAGATACAATGGACCGCGAGTTTGATATCCTGACGCGTGACCTGCCGGATTCCGATAAGGCAGAGCTTTCCAAGCGCGTTAATATGCAGGCCATCATGTATAACGAGAAGCGTATTCATAAGGTCTGCGCACATATTGCAAAGCACTTCACCGAGAAGATCCGTCCGAACGGATACAAGGCGCAGGTGGTTGTTTACGACCGTCCTTGCTGCCTTAAGTATAAAGCGGAGTTGGATAAACTCCTGGGCGAAGAATGCTCGACAATCGTCATGGATACTAACGATGATAAGGCTGACGAGTACAAGAAGTATCGCCGTTCAAAGGATGAGGAAGCTAAGGTGCTCGACCGCTTTAGGGACCCTAACGATCCGCTTGAGATCGTAATTGTTACAGCTAAGCTGTTGACCGGTTTCGATGCACCTATTCTTCAGGTTATGTACCTGGATAAGCCTATGAAGGATCACACCTTGCTGCAGGCAATCTGCCGTACAAATCGTACTTTCGATGAGGGTAAGACCCACGGTCTGATTGTCGACTACATCGGTATCTTCGATAACGTGGCCAAGGCTCTCGATTTCGATGAGGGCAGCATGAAGAAGGTTATCACAAACATCGAGGAAGTGAAGAAGCAGATCCCGGCATTACTTAGAAAGTGCCTCAGCTACTTCATGGGTGTTGACCGTACCGTCGATGGCTGGGAAGGCTTGATGGCTGCGCAGGAATGTCTGCCTACCAACGCCGAGAAGGATAAGTTTGCAGCAGACTACCAGGTGCTGAACCGAGCATGGAACGCGGTCTCTCCTGATCCGATACTTTCACCTATCCAGGCAGATTATGTATGGCTGACTAAGGTATTTGAATCTGTAAAGCCTACAAACGGTGGTGGAGGACTTATCTGGGCAGCTCTCGGACCTAAGACTATGGAAATCGTAAACTCCAACATGGATGTCGGTGAAGTCCATGAGGACGAGGAGATTCTTTCCCTTGATGCCGAGCTTATCGATGCATTCATTGAGAAGCATAAGGGTGCAAAGAATGCAGCTAAGAAGGTTGAGATAGACCTTGTGGCCCGCATTCACAAACACAGCGATGATCCGAAGTTCCAGAAGCTTGGGGATAAGCTGGAGAAACTTCGTGAACAGCACGAGCAGGGCCTCATCAACAGCATTGAATTCCTGAAGATGCTGCTTGAACTCGCAAGAGAAGCTGCACAGGCTGAGAAGGAAGTTGTACCGGAGGAAGAAGTCGATAAAGGCAAGGCTGCTCTTACGGAACTCTTCAACGGTGTGAAAAATACCAATACTCCTGTAATTGTGGAGCGTATCGTTACAGATATCGATGACATCGTAAAGATTGTTCGTTTCGATGGATGGCAGAATACTACCGGCGGTCGTCAGGAAGTTAAGAAGGCCCTCCGCAGCGTTGTATGGGTAAAATACAAAATCAAAGACAAGGAAGTCTTTGATAAAGCATACAGTTATATCGAACAGTACTATTAAGAAAAAGGGCAGGTGGCGTGGAAACGTCACCTGTCTTATGAAAGTTGAGGTGATGCGGTAAATGGCGAAGTATCCTGATCTAAAAAGCTATTTGCAGGCGAATTACATAGAGCTTTTTACAACAGAAATAAAGAAGTTCGTTGATGGCAATTTTGATGGCGGTGGATTTCATAACATCAACGTGCTCTCTTTGCTTAAACATAAAATTGATAATGTCGAGGTAAAAGCGCTCACCTGTCATGATGCACCTGGACCGATCGTAAAGATGGATGTGGGTTTATCTGCGGATATTGTGGAACTTGGACTTGGTACGAAAGAGTACGAGGCTGATCGAAAACGTAGGTGGTTTACTGTCTATCTGCAGGGGATTCTTAGGGATGGGCTTGTTGACGTGGATGTTCTTGATGTTAAGGAATTTCACAACGGGAAGTTTGAAAAAGAGAGTGCTTTGGATCAGTTCTTGGTGCCGTACATATATACAGCCACATTGGAAGATACCGCAGACGACTTTACCAATTTCTATTGTTGTGACGCCATTTATGACGGATACAAATTGCCGGTAGCACACATATTGGAAGCTTTTGAGATCAAGTATTACTTAGCTGATTTACCGGATAACTGCTTTGGCCGTATGTACTTCAGAAGGGCGACGGCGACAGTCTACGAGACGTACCCATATGTGGGTGAGGTAAAGAAGGAGAATGTGATTATCGAACCGGGCACGATGTTGATAAGCCGTGATAAATATTTTCTTGGCAGTGACGGAACGCAGCGTCTTACAATCGCTCATGAGATTATTCATTGGTATCTTCATCAGAAATATTTTAAGTTGCTGGCCTTGTTGGACGATCAGTCCGATATGATGTCCTGTGAAGTTGAGCCGAGCCGCTATGAAGAAGGCATGACGATGGCACAAAAGGCACATTGGTATGCTGAGTGGCAGGCAAACGCACTGGCCCTCCGTATAGCAATGCCTCAGAATCTTATGGTACAGGCAATGGCCGAAGTTGATGCAGCTGTTACGCCTAAGCATTTTAGGGGTGAGATGGCAGAGGACATTATTCGTCGCATCGCGGAGTTATTTGATGTTCCGATTTTTGCAGCCAAGCAGCGTGTTCGTCAGCTCGATTATGAAGCAGCTGATGGTGCGTTTGTTTATGTTGATGGTAAGTGGCATGAACCGTTTGTATTTGAATGGGGACACCTGGATTACCACCAGACCTATGTGATAGATAAAGCTGGTTATGAAACTCTTTATCAGAAGAATCCGGAGTTCGCACAGCTCATCGATTCCGGCAAATTTATCTACCTTGGCTATGTGGTCTGCATCAATGATCCCAAATATGTAAAGGTGGATTTTGTCGGCAACAGGGCAGAACTGAAGCTTTCAGATTATGCCAGGGAGCACGCTGATGAGTGCTGCTTAAAGTTTTCGTTTAAGAGTACTTCCTATCTGAAGGAGATGCAGGACAAGTATGAATTTTACGGAGAGTCCTATCTCAGCAAGGAAGTAAAAGGCGAGAACTACGTCGAGCATTATTATGATAAAGATTTCAACCATGACTGCTTGCAGAACGCGGATGAAATCAATAAAGAAGTCGCGGCCATCATCGAAGCGCAGGAGGCCGAGGATAAGGTGATGCTCGAGATGCAGCAGAAGCGTCTCACAGCATTTGCCGACACACTCATTTATCACATGGATCGCAAAGATATCAAAATTGATGAACTTGTGGAGAGATCTGGTCTTAGTGATACAACAATAAAGAAGTATCGTGCTGGCACATCAAATCCGCCAATTGAAAATGTTATGGCTGTGTGTATTGGCTTAAATCTTCCGAAGGCTTACAGTATTCATTTATTAAAGACCTGTAGCTATACTCTTGGCGACAGCCCACGAGACAGAGCATATAAAGTATGTCTCGACCATGATGAAGGAACTCTTCTTCAGTGGAACATGATACTGGATGCCTTCCACCAACCACGGATTCCTAATCAGCGAAACCAAAAAGTATCATAAAATTTCATAGCCGAGGGCAACTTTAAGTTCCCCTGGATAATATCAGTAAGAGCAAGGCTCTGTGTATCGAAAGGTACGCAGGGCCTTCTTTTTTTGCCCGAAAATAGCAACTTTAAGTTCCTCTTAAAAGAAAAGCGAATCGGATATCCTGGCATTGACGATTGAAATAGGTTAGTCGTCAGAAATCAAAGATTCTCATAGTCCATGAGGCGCCAAAGGACGATGGGATGCACAGAAAGTTTAGGCAGCGGTGATAATGACCGCTCCAGAAACGAAGATGCACCCACCGTTAGTTTTCTGCGCCTTTTTAGGATTGTCAGAGCCTGTGGCCATCTTCGGCCCAGGCTTTTTTGCATCCCACCGTTCACGGCTCGGACGGAAAGGATGCAAAGATGAGATTACAGATTCGCTACGAAAATGAGTACCAGAGTATCACTCTGGACGCAGAAGCTACCGAGGAGCTGTGGGTGTCTCTTTCACTTGAGGGTGATGGGCTCACACAGGAGGAAAAGGAGAAGATGATCCAGGACACCTGGGAAGAACGCTTTAACAGACCTGATTACAACTGCTGGCATAAGTTCGATCGTCACAGTGGCCGTAGTAAAGCACAGCCGGGTAAAGATGACTCCGAAGATGAGGTCGATACTTCTGAGCCTTTAATGGAAGAAGTGGCCGATGACCGTATCTTCCGTAAGGATGAGCTTGAGCGTGAGGAGCGTGAATCCTATGAGGCTATTTGCGATTGGGTGCGTAAGGTCCTTGCGAAGAAGCCTGAGTGGGCCGATGCTTTTATCGCTGTTCGTCTGGATGGTGAGCCGATTCGTGAGTATGCCGCAAGAATAGGTGCAGATGAGAACAACATCACTCAGAAGTTGAAGCGTGCTGAGAAGAAACTGAGAGAAAAATACAAAGACCGTCAGATTTGACTGCCTGCCGAGGCTACCCGATAGAGGGTGACCTCGGCAAATTCTTTTATAAGGAGGCAGTTTGATATGACGAATGATATCAAAAACCAAGACCGAAAGTATCGTCCGCTTGTATATGTGGCAAGCGCGTACTCCGGCGACGTAACTACTAACACGGAAAAGGCCAAGCAGTACTGTCGCTTCGCAATGGAGCAAGGGCAGATTCCGTTGGCGCCTCACCTCATGTTTCCGCAGTTTATGAATGACGACGATCCTGCCGAGCGTGAGCTTGCAATATTCATGGACGTAATCCTTCTCGGAAAATGTGACGAGCTATGGGTGTTCGGAGATAGCATTTCAGAAGGCATGGCCATTGAGATCGAAGTTGCAAAGAAGCGTAGACAGCCGATCCGATTTTTTAACAGCAACATGCAGGAGGTGACCGACCATGAGTGAGATTAAAGCAATCCAAACAGAATACAAGGGATATCTTTTCCGTTCCAGGTTAGAAGCAAGGTGGGCATTATTCTTTGATGCTTGCGGTGTTGATTGGGAATATGAGCCGGAAGGATATGACCTGGGTGACGGACTTTACTATTTGCCGGACTTCCTGCTTCACGGGGTAACAGTCAACCACGGTTATTTCAAGAAAAACTGTGACATTTACGTCGAAGTGAAGGGTCAGATGAATGATACCGACGCAGAGAAGATCAATCGCTTTTATGCTGCAGGTTATCCGGAGGATAACGACTGGGGTGTTTCACAGACAGCGGTATATGTGGTTGGCAACATTCCGGATGGTGAGGACATGCGTGAGATTTTGGATAACCTGCAGACCGAAGCATATCACGATCATCAGAACTGGCCGAACTTTTACAACTTTGAGACTGTTGACGGGGACTACTTTGGCGCATATCCGGGTGTTGATAAGCACGGAAGATTTAATCTATTCGGCGATGATTCCACGTACCTTTGGAGCATGAACTCGGATGCAACGGAACATGCCTATCGTTTAGCAAGGCAGGCAAGATTTGAACACGGTGAAACTCCCAGGATAAGGAGGTATAGATAATGCGGGATTTGGCTATCGCCTACGGAAACAACCGTCAGGCAAAGAAGTGGGTTAATAAGACCACGAAATATGAAGATTTAAAAGAGCGACTCAAGGTCACTATCCGAACAACGGAGTCCGCCGAGGAGTACGCAAAAATGAGTAAGGCCCAGAGGGATGCTGCAAAAGACCACGGTGGTTTTGTCGGCGGCGTCCTGGCCGGCGGCCGCAGAAAGGTCGATACCGTAGAGTCACGTTCTATGATAGCGCTTGATGGAGACCGCATTAATACTGACTTTCTGGATAACTATGAAACCAACGCGCCGTATACATCTTTCCTTTATACGACTCATAGCCACACACCGGAGAACCCGAGAGTGAGGCTTATATTTCCTATGACAAGGGATATCACAGCCGAAGAGTTTGTTGCGGTATCCCGTTACCTTGCACAGATGCTCGGAATCGACTTTTTTGACGAGTGCTCCTATCAACCGAATCAACTTATGTATTGGCCGTCCTCTCCACAGAACGGCGTATTTGTGTTTAAGGAAGTCGAGAAGGACTGGCTGAATCCTGATGATATCTTAAATGCTCACCCGGAATGGACCGATCCGACAAGACTTCCTACATCATCCCGCGAGAGTAAGGCAAATCAGATCACACAGCAGAAGGTGCAGGACCCTCTTACGAAGGACGGTACAGTTGGTCTGTTCAACAGGGTATTTTTCCCGATTACCCGTGCACTGGATACGTTCCTTGCTGATGTATATGAGGCGACTGATAACGAGAACCGCTATCACCTTATCGCAGCCAGCAGTATGGCCGGTGTCGAGATTAAGGATGATAAGTTTGTGTATTCGCATCATGCAAAGGACCCGGCCTACCTGAAGCTCTGTAATGCTTTCGACATTGTACGTATTCATAAATTCGGCAGCATGGATGAAAAAGAATCCTTTAAGGCGATGTGCGAGTTTGCTATGCAACAGGATGAAGTAAAGCTGCAGGCAGCCAATGAGCGACTTTCGGAAGCCGAAGCTGACTTTACTGAAGGCGGAGATGATTGGAAGAAGCGCCTTAAGTATCAGCCGCGCACCAGCCTCTTGGAAAACAGCGTTTATAACCTGAACCTTATCCTCACCAATGATCCGGATTTTAAGAACTTCGCATATAACGAGATGGCTAACCGTATCCAGGTTACAGGTCCGCTTCCTTGGGAACGCCCGGAGGGAAACCAGTTCTGGCGAGATGCTGATACGGCGCAGCTTAAGTCGATCATTGATATTCGCTACCTTCCCTTTTCAAGTAGGAACCATGATGTGGCCTTTACAAAGATTGCAGATGACAGGCATTTCCACCCGATCCGTGATTACCTTGATGGGCTCCCTGCCTGGGACGGAATACCTCGAGTCGAGGATCTGTTTATCCGCTATCTGAAGGCAGATGATACCGAGTATGTTCGTACTGTAACCAGAAAAACCTTTGCAGCAGCAGTGGCCCGCATCTACGTTCCCGGTACCAAGTTTGACTGCGTTCCGGTTCTTGATGGTGATCAGGGTATTGGAAAGAGCACCATCGTAAAAGACCTGGTTACACCAGACTACTATTCAGAAACTCTGTCCCTTACGGATATGGATGATAAGTCCGGTGCTGAGAAGCTGCAGGGCTTTTGGATTATTGAGATCGGTGAGCTTGCTGGTATGAAAAAGGCTGATATCGAGAAAGTGAAAGCCTTCCTCTCAACGTCTGATGATAAGTATCGTCCTTCCTACGGAAAAGTTGTAGAGAGCCATCCTCGTCAGTGCATCATTATTGCGACTGTTAACGGTGAACGCGGATACCTTCGTGATATCACAGGTAACCGTCGTTTCTGGATCATTAAGGTACATCAGAAGAAGCAGAAAAAGAGCTGGCATTTTGATGAGCATTTCAGACAGCAGTTTTGGGCCGAAGCCAAAGAGATATGGAAGGCCGGCGAAAAGCTCTACCTCGAAGGTGATGTGCTCGAAGCTGCCGAGGAAGCACAGAAGGGCGCAATGGAAGCAGATGAGCGTGTCGGCATGATTGAGGAGTTCTTAAACCGCGAGCTTCCCGATGACTGGGATGAAATGGATCTTTTTGCAAGAAGGAACTTCTTAACCGGTACCGAGTTTGGTATGCCTGAGCATACAGGAAAGCACCCACGCACAGAAGTTAGTAATGCTGAGATCTGGTGTGAGTGTTTTGGAAAAAGTCTACAGGAGCTCAAACCATCGGATAGTTATGGCATTGCAGCGATGATGGCGCAGATCTCTGGGTGGGAGCGTACCTCTCAAATCAGGCGACAGCCGATCTATGGCAGGCAGCGACTTTACCAAAAAACTACCTAAGCGTGACACACACAACACAACTATTTCCCTTATATTCGAAATGCTTTTTATAAGGGTCAGGAATAGAAAACCTGTGAGCACACGCGCGTAAGGAATATAAGGGAGTGGTTGTGATTTTGTGTTCTTGTGTCAGATTGGAGCGATACATGAATGAAAAGTTTATAGAGAAGAAATTAGTGGAAGCAGTAAGGAAAGCAGGCGGTCTTGCACCCAAATTTGTAAGCCCTGGACTTGATGGTGTGCCGGATCGACTTGTGCTCCTTCCTTCAGCACATATTGCATTTGTAGAGCTTAAAGCACCTGGGAAAGTGATGAGACCTCTGCAAGTGAGAAGAAAAAAGCAACTGGAGAGCCTCGGATTTAAAGTTTACTGCATTGATGAGGTGTCTCAGATCGGAGGTGTCATTGATGAGATACGACGCTCATGATTATCAAAAGTACGCGACAGAGTTTATCCTAACGCACCCGATTGCTGCAGTGTTCTTAGAGATGGGTCTCGGAAAAAGCGTTATAACCCTGACAGCGCTGTTTGACCTTTGCTTGGATCAGTTCCTTATCCGAAAAGTCCTGGTAATAGCACCGCTGCGAGTGGCGAGGGATACTTGGCCTTCGGAAATAAAGAAATGGGATCACTTGGATGGACTTCTTTATTCGGTGGTGGTTGGTACTGAAGCTGAAAGGCGTGCAGCGCTTATGCGTAAAGCAGATGTTTACATCATAAATAGAGAAAACGTCGACTGGCTGATTACAAAAAGCAAGATACCATTCGACTTCGAAATGGTGATTATTGATGAGCTCTCAAGTTTTAAATCATTTCAGGCTAAGCGATTTAAGAGTCTTCTTAAGGCAAGACCTATCGTCAAAAGGATCGTCGGTCTTACTGGAACACCGAGCAGTAACGGACTTATGGATTTGTGGGCTGAGTTTAGAATTTTGGATCTTGGGCAGAGGCTTGGAAGGTACATCACTCATTATCGAAATGCTTATTTTACTCCAGATAAGAGAAATGGTGAGGTGATTTTTTCTTACAAGCCACTTCCCGGAGCTGAAGAAGCTATCTATGAGAAGATATCCGACATCACGATTTCAATGAAGTCCTGTGATTACTTAAAACTGCCGGACTGTGTTATCAACGAGGTGCCGGTAGTGATGAGTGAAAAAGAAATGTCGATTTATGACAAATTCCGCGAGGATATGGTCACTAAAATTAAGGACCAGGAAATCGATGCTGCCAATGCAGCGGTCCTCTCTGGGAAGCTGCTGCAGATGGCTAATGGTGCAGTCTATGATGACGACAAAAAGGCGCTTCATATTCATGACCGAAAGCTTGATGCTCTTGAGGACCTTATTGAAGGCGCCAATGGAAAACCGGTGCTTATAGCATATTGGTATCAGCACGATGCCGATCGAATAAAGGCGAGGTTTGACGTCAGGGAAATTAAGACCTCAAAAGATATCGAAGATTGGAATGCGGGAAAGATTTCTGCGGCGATCATTCACCCTGCATCTGCGGGTCACGGCTTAAACCTGCAGACTGGAGGGTCCACACTAATCTGGTTTGGACTTACATGGAGTCTTGAACTTTATCAGCAGACAAATGCAAGACTTCATCGTCAGGGCCAGAAGAATACGGTTGTAATTCACCACATTATTGCAAAGGGAACGATCGATGAGCAGGTAATGAAGGCTCTTAGAAAGAAAGAGAAAACCCAGGATGCGTTAATTGATGCAGTGAAGGCAAACCTTAAGGTGAGCCCTTGACCGACCCATATGAGTCTCTTGCTAATGCGGTTATTCTGCTGGCCGTGAAAGATTATCGCAGCGCAAGAAAAAAACGAAAATATCACCCGAAGAACAAAGATGCGAAGCTCATAGTAGAGGATTGTGAGAGATTCTTTCGTTCCGAATGGTTTGCAGCACTGACCTCCGTAGATGGGGAACTGCTGACTAAAAAGTTACAGGAGGAAGAAATCTCATGACACCAAAAGCATATTTGAATCAGGCATATCGTCTGGAACAAAGAATCAGGCTTCACAAAGAAGAAATCGACAACCTGGAGGCCCTTGCTGGTAGCGTAGGTAGTCCTGGCTTTGAAGAACACTTCAACCCGAACAAAGCGACAGAAGCTCCATTTATAAAGACCTTAGAAAAGATCTGGGAGTACGAAGACAAAGTAAATCAGGAACTCAGTTTGCTTCTGAAATTAAAAACGGAGATCCAAAGCGTAATAAACGAGGTCCCCAACATGGATGAGCGTCTGGTCCTTACATATCGCTACATTAAAAATTATACGTGGGGCCAGATTGGTGAGGAGCTGTATGCAGATGAACGTACCATACGCCGCTGGCACAACAGGGCCCTTGCCCATGTAGTGGTACCGAAAGATCCTACTATCATATAAGTGTGCCGGAAATGTCCGGGTTTGTCCGCTGATGTCCGGGTGGCACTTATGATATAGTATAATCAGCGAAAGTGAAATGATGAGAGCCTCGGAGGACGATTCCTTCGGGGCTTTTGTTATGCAGGAAGGAGGCTTGGGCCATGCCGTACAAACCGAACGTTCCCTGCCGGCACCCAGGCTGCAGTGCCTTGGTTAAGCCAGGGGATCTTTATTGTGAGAAACACAAAGCAGCACACCTTGATGAAGTGAACAGACCTTCTGCAGCAAGCAGAGGTTACGGGAAACGTTGGCAGAAGGCGTCGCGAGCTTTCCTTCGTGCCCACCCACTGTGTGAGCACTGCCTTAAGGATGGACGTTACGTGAAAGCCACCGTTGTTGATCACAAGACTCCACCCCGAGGAGACCAAGCACTCTTCTGGAACGAGTCCAACTGGCAGGCGCTGTGCAAGCCCTGTCATGATAAGAAAACATTCACCGAGGACGTTCGACCAGAATATAAATTTTAATTTCGTGATTCGTGCGTGAAAATGCGTGCGGGGAGGGGCGGTGTAAATCGCTGTGTGCGATGCCCGGAAGACCGGCGCCCCCCTTCGTGTGAAAAGTTGCATAAGTTTTTGGGGTATTAACCCTGGGAGGAGAAACATGGGTAAAAGAGGACCTGCACCAGGGACAGGTGGGAGACCACGAAAGCCCCTGGCAGAGAAAATAGCAACCGGAAATCCGGGCAGAAGAAAGCTCACTGTTGTTGAGCTGCCGGAGCCGGAAGACTTGACCGGTGTTGATATGCCGGAAGTAAAAGAATTCATGAGAGAGCAGCAGCGTGATGGCGGTGAGCTTTGTGCTGAGGAGGTTTACACAGAAACCTGGCAGTGGCTTAAAAGTTGTGGCTGCGAAAGACTGGTCAGTGTTCAGCTGATTCAGCAATATGCCATGTGCGTGGCCCGCTGGATATTAACAGAGCAGGCGATCAGCAAATACGGCTCTCTTTCAAAGCATCCAACAACCGGTGCTCCAATTGCGAGTCCGTATGTTGCTATGGAACAAAACTATATGAAGCAGGCTAATCAGCTGTGGGCATCCATTTATTCTGTTGTAAGAGAAAACTGCAGCACTGAGTTTGGAGCGACGCCACAGGATGATGTGATGGATAGGCTGCTTAGGTCAAGGGAAGGATAATGATATGTTTGAAAAAGTAAATCCCTGTCATCCGGATAAGGTGGCAGATCGAATCGCAGGAGCTCTTGTGGACCTGGCTTATGCGAAAATAGAAAATCCGAAGATCGCAGTTGAGGTCTTGATCGGGCATAGTGTGTGTCACATTATTGCAGAGACCAGCGTTCCGATTGATAAGAATGATGTCTACGATGCGGTACACCGTATTGCTGGAAATGTGTATGTTGATTATGTAGAAGTTCCACAGGATGTACATCTGTCGGAAAACCAAGAGAACAGAATCCGATGTGGTGATAATGGCATCTTTAAGGGTGTACCTATAACACAGGAGCAGAGTGAACTTTCAGCAATCGCAAGAGATATCTACAGCCAGTATCCAACAGACGGTAAGTACATTCTGGATGGGGTTCGACTCATCATTTGCCAGAGCAATGCTGAAAAGTCAGAACTTGAGAAGTGTTTTCCAGGGGCAGAGATCAATCCTCTCGGAGATTGGACCGGAGGTACAGATGTAGATACCGGCGCTACAAACAGAAAACTTGGAAGTGATATGGCGGATAGCATTTCAGGTGGTGGCCTTCATGGGAAGGACTTATCCAAAGCAGATGTGTCCGTCAATATTTATGCCTTTTTAAAGGCCCAGGAAACCGGGCAGAAGATTGAACTGTCATGTGCTATTGGAGATGAAGCTGTCGGGAATATCCCTTATGAGGAGATTGTTGAAACAGCTCGTCAGTACATTCGCAGGGTCGGAGGTTTTGAAAAGTTCGCGGAGTGGGGGCTTGTATGAATACGAAGAGATTTGAAGAAGTATCAATAGAAAAATTAGTTCCATATGCAAGAAACGCCAGAACGCATAGTAAGGAACAGATCGCACAGCTTCGCGCATCGCTTCGAGAGTTTGGATTTGTTTCTCCTGCGGTAATCGATGCAGACTATAACATCCTGGTTGGCCACGGCCGTGTTCAGGCTGCACGTGAAGAAGGGTATCAGACGATACCATGTGTTTTCGCAGAGGATCTAACGGAAGCCCAGAAACGTGCGTATATTCTGGCAGATAATCAGCTGGCATTAAATGCTGGCTGGGATGAGGAAATGTTATCGGTTGAGTTGGCTGATCTTCAGGAGAATGCATTTGATCTATCGGTCCTGGGCTTTGCAGAAAATGATCTGGAAAAGCTTTTAAATGGTGAAAGTGAATCTGATGCAAAGGATGATGATTTTGACCTGAGCAGTGCGCTTGAACAGGCAGCCTTTGTAGAGACCGGAGATGTATGGATTGTCGGTAAACATAGACTTGTATGCGGTGATGCAACCTCCAAAGAAGATGTAGCAAAGCTCATGGATGGTAAGAAAGCAAACATGCTTTTAACTGACCCTCCGTATGGAGTATCTTTCAAATCTTCCAGTGGGCTTACGATAAAGAACGATTCAATGAAGAATGAGGAGTTTTACAATTTCCTCAAGGCTTCCTTTGATGCAGTGGTTGATCACATGGAAAAAGGCGGAGTCGGATATGTGTTCCACGCAGATACTGAAGGGCTGAATTTCAGGAAGGCATTTGTGGATGCAGGCTTTCATTTGGCCGGTTGCTGCATCTGGGTAAAGGATAGTCTGGTTCTCGGACGTAGCGATTATCAATGGCAGCATGAGCCGGTGCTCTATGGATTTTTACAGAACGGATCGCATCCGTGGTTTTCTGATAGAAAGCAGACCACCATCTGGAACTTCAAGAAGCCAAAGCGTAATGAAAATCATCCGACTTCCAAGCCTCTGGATTTGCTTGGATATCCTATAGGTAACAGCACCCAGGAGAATGCAATCGTAGTAGATACGTTCGGCGGGTCTGGATCAACCATGATGGCCTGCGAGCAGCTAAACCGTGTTTGCTACATGATGGAGCTTGATCCGAAATACGCATCGGTTATCCTTCGCCGCTATGTTGAGGACACCGGTGACGAGGAGAATGTTTTTGTAATCCGAGACGGCAAGAAGATCATGTATTCCGACCTTGTAAAGCAGGTCGATTTTCCTGATTAATGTTGCATATAAAGCTTGCTATTTACAGCCAGTGGAGTGATATATGTACATACCAAAAAAGCCAAAGGAGGTACATATTCATGGAACTTTACTACAACAGAACTGGAGCAGAGAGAAAAGAGCTGGTAGCAGCAATTGCAGAAATCACAGGAGAAAAATCAAAGTACCTGGGAGCGCCAAGTATGGCATACCAGATCGGAGATTACCGGGTTTCCAAAGAGGGCATACTTAGCGGGCCGGACTCAGATGATTTAACTTTGGAGCTTTCAAACCGCGGATTTGAAGGGGAATGCCGAGAGCATGAGGTTAACATTTCTATCCCGCTTGAGTATGTCGACGTTGGAAACCTTATTCACCTGCTTGATGCCAAGGGAGAGCTTATAAAGAAGGCCCTTGGAATTGAAAATACCTTCATCAAGGAAGAAGACGAGACGGTGACATTTCCCTGGTTTAAGGATCTTACTCCGGATGAGGTGCAGACCTACACGAAGTTCATTTCAGCCCTTTGCAAAATGAGCGTCACCCAGAAGAGGGTAACAGCAAAAGCGAAGGACGTTGAAAATGAGAAATACGCCTTCCGGTGCTTCCTTCTAAGACTTGGATTTATCGGGGATGAGTTTAAGGCCGATAGAAAAATCTTACTTTCAAAGCTGGATGGTTCCGCAGCATTTAAGTGTGGACACAAGAAAGGCGGTGAGGAGTAATGAGGATTGCAAGGCTGGATGAAGTAAAAGCATTGAAAGACCGCTACCCGGTAGGTACCAGAGTAGAGCTTGTCGAAATGGACGATGCCCAGGCACCGCCCGCCGGTACGAAGGGGACGGTTTACGGGGTGGATGATACCGGAAGCGTCTTGGTTTCATGGGATAACGGCAGCCAATTAAACGTGATTTTTGGTGTGGATATTATTCGAAAAACTACAGATAAATAGCTTGCTATTATGTGGCTTTAGAGTGATATATGTACATACCAAAAGAAAAGGAGGCCATAAGCCATGAAGAGAATCGAGATTTTAGACAAAGCTGCAGAAACCGGAATGAAGCACAAAGACATCAACGTAAACCCAACCTTCAGCCAGGCATACTTTTACAGCCTTGAAGCAGGAAACGACCTTATAAACTTCGGCGAGGTCATTTGGGATTACGACATTGACCCGATTTTGGAAAACTGCAGAAGGTTCGGAATTGAAGCCTTTACCATTTCAAGCACCTTCTCAAGCCTGATCCTTACAATCGCAGAGCTTCAGAAAAGAGGCTGCAAGCTCGACGGCCTGGTTGAGATCAACAGCCGTTACGACGACTGGAGAGCAGGCCTTGATGGAAGCGAAAGAAGAAAAGAAAGAATTCCCGCTTTCAAGATGAGCTTATAAGGAGGTGCCAAGATGAACAGACTTTGGAAAGAAGGAACCATTGGAATACCGCTTAAGGATGGCGGCAACAAGATCGCACATTTCTGGGCTAAGGTATATGACGAAGGAAGCGAGTACGGAATTAACGAAGGCCGGATCAGCAAGCTCACAATTAAGATTGATGGAAAGACGGTAGTAAGCTACGACAGGGGCTGGGATATTGAACCAGACGAAAATGACGAAGCAGTGATGATTGCCTACAGCATACTGCTAAACGACTACAACTAAAGAATCTTGGAATTGAATATTCCGGGAGAGGGGCCGTAAGGGCTCTTTCTCTCGTACTGATACAGATCGCTATGGCGGTCTTTTATTTTGCTCTGAAAGGAGGCCGCAACATTGGCAAAGCAAAAGAAATGGAAATATGAGCCGACGCGCTTTATGCTGCCGACCTCACATTATGATAAAGCGGCTGCGGATTTCGCGGTTGCGTTTATAGAAAACCTCTGTCACACAAAGGGGAAATGGGCCGGACAGCCTTTTAAACTGATCCCCTGGCAGGAACAGCTGGTACGTGACGTATTTGGAATTCTTAATCCGGACGGCACCAGACAGTTTCGTGTTTGTTACTGTGAAATTCCGAAGAAGCAAGGCAAGTCAGAGCTTGCCGCAGCAATAGCGCTCTACCTTACCTGCGCGGACGGAGAGCAGCGTGCTGAAACATATGGTGCGGCAGCGGACCGCAAAAATGCATCGATTGTTTTTGAGGTCGCAACTGACATGGTGCGGATGAGCCCAGCACTTTCAAAGAGGGTGAAAATCCAGGCATCGACAAAAAGGCTTATATACCTTCCGACAAATTCATCCTATTCGGTGGTATCTGCTGAAGCGTTCCGCCTCCATGGGCTCAATGCCTCCGGGATTATTTTTGACGAGCTGCATTCACAACCGAACCGTAAACTATACGATGTACTTACGAAGGGCTCCGGCGATGCGAGAACTCAGCCTTTGCAGCTACTTATCACAACTGCCGGAAACGACACTCATTCCATTTGCTATGAGGTACATCAGAAAGCGGTGGATATTATCGAAGGCCGCAAAGCTGATCCACAGTTCTATGGCGTGATTTATGGAGCCGACAAAGACGATGACTGGACCGATCCTGAGGTATGGAAGAAAGCAAATCCGTCTCTTGGAATCACGGTGCCGATTGAAACGGTACGTCAAGCTTGTGAGCAGGCAATGCAAAATCCAGCCGAAGAGAATGTCTTCCGCCAGCTTCGCTTGGACCAGTGGGTCACTCAGACCACCAGGTGGATGCAGATGGATAAGTGGAATGCATGTGCTTTCCCGGTTGATCCGAAAGCACTGGAAGGCCGTGTATGTTATGGTGGGCTGGATCTTTCAAGCACAACGGATATCACAGCATTTGTGCTGGTGTTCCCGCCGATGGAGGAGGACGGGAAATATGAAATCCTGCCGTATTTCTGGATTCCGGAGGACAACGTCGATCTTCGAGTCCGAAGAGACCACGTTATGTACGACGTGTATGAAAAGCAGGGCTTCTTGTTAACAACAGAAGGAAATGTCCTTCATTACGGATTTATCGAGAAGTTCATCGAGGAGCTTGGAGAGCGTTATAACATCCGGGAGATTGCATACGACCGCTGGGGTGCGACGCAGATGGTCCAGGATCTGGAGGAGATCGGTTTTACCGTAGTTCCCTTCGGCCAGGGCTTTAAAGACATGTCGCCTGCAACGCGTGAGCTTTTAAAGCTGGTCTTGGAACAGCGTATTGCTCACGGAGGGCATCCGGTCCTTTCCTGGATGATGGATAATGCCGTGGTAAAAACAGACCCGGCCGGAAATATCAAACTTGATAAATCAAAGGCAACAGAAAAAATCGACGGAGCAGTGGCCCTGGTTATGGCCCTGGACCGTGCAATACGAAATGGAAATGATCCTGGCAGCAGCGTGTATGACTATCGCGGGCTGCTTTTTATTTAGGAGGATTTTATGAAATGGAGGAATGGCGATGAGCATATTTTCAGGAATGTTTAGGTCAAGGGATAAGCCCAAGGACAGTACCGCTGGCAGCCGCTGGCGGTTTTTCTTTGGCGGCACAACTTCAGGAAAGACAGTTGATGAACAGTCATCCATGCGACTTTCTGCTGTATATGCATGCGTTCGTGTTTTAAGTGAATCGTTGGCGGGACTTCCACTACAGATGTTTAAAGAGACCGGTGAAGGTAGCAAAGAAAAAGCTATCGATCATCCGCTGTACAAGCTCCTATATTTGGAGCCCAATCCAGAGATGACGAGTTTTTCCTTCCGGGAGACACTCATGACTCACTTACTTCTGTGGGGAAATGCTTATGCACAGATCGTAAGAAACGGAAAGCAGGAGATCGTTGGATTGTATCCACTGATGCCAAACCGCATGAAGATTGATCGTGATGAGAACGGCGAGCTCTATTACGAATATCAAACCTCCAGCGATGAGGCCCATACGATGCAAGGGAACCTGGTGAGGTTATCAAGACATGATGTGCTCCATATTCCTGGCCTTGGCTACGACGGTATTTTAGGCTATTCGCCTATTGCGATGGCTAAAAATGCGATCGGCGCTGCACTTGCTACGGAAGAGTACGGTGCGACCTTCTTCAAGAATGGTGCAAATCCATCCGGCATTTTAACGATGCCTGGAACCGTCAAAGATCCGGAGAAGATCCGCGAGTCATGGAACAACGGATTCGGAGGCAGCGGCAATTCAGGGAAAGTCGCAATTTTGGAAGAAGGCATGACATATAGCGCAATCAGCGTCAGCCCGGAGCAGGCACAGTTTCTTGAAACCAGAAAATTTCAGGTAGATGAGATCTGCAGAATCTTCAATGTGCCGCCTCATATGGTAGCGGATTTGGAACACGCGACGTTTTCCAACATTGAGCAGCAGAGCTTAAATTTTGTGATTTATTCACTCAGGCCATGGATGCTTCGCTGGGAGCAGTCACTGCAGCGCTGCCTTTTGACTGAAGACGAGAAGTGCAGGTATTTCTTTAAGTTCAATGCCAATGCACTGCTTCGCGGAGACTACCAGAGCAGGATGAACGGATACAGCACCGGCATTCAAAACGGTATCTATTCCATTAACGATGTCAGGGCCCTTGAGGATATGGATCTTCTTTCTGAAGAGGAGGGTGGATTTATACATGTCCTAAACGGAAACGTAGTCCGTCTTGCAGATGCAGGCGCTGCTTATAAGAAGGAGGATGGCAGTGAAAAAGAAGAAGAAACAAAGCCGGAACCGGAACAATCCGATACCCGGTCAGACAAAAAGAGGAGGTCATTATGAAAAGGAAGTTCTGGAACTGGATCAAAAACGAGGGCCAGGATGCGTTCGGCAGCGACCGTACATTATTCCTCGACGGGGAAATTTCAGATGAGACATGGTGGGGCGATGAAGTGACGCCGCAGGCTTTCAAAGATGAGCTTGCAGCGGGTGACGGACCAATCACCGTCTGGATCAATTCTCCTGGTGGAGATGTATTCGCAGCAGCGCAGATTTACAACATGCTAATGGATTATCCGCATGACGTAACGGTAAAAATCGATGCTTTGGCCGCTTCAGCAGCATCAGTTGTGGCGATGGCAGGCACAAAGGTGTGTGTATCACCTCTTGCCATGATCATGATCCATAACCCGGCCACGATTGCAATCGGCGATACCGAGGAAATGCAGAAAGCCATCAACATGTTATCCGAGGTCAAGGAATCAATCATGAATGCTTATGAAATCAAGACGGGCCTTTCACGCCACAAGATTTCACAGCTCATGGACGGTGAGACCTGGATGAATGCGAAAGAGGCGGTAAAGCTTGGATTCGCAGACGAGATTTTATTCCGCGATGGTGAAGAGCCTGAGCCGGAAGACGACAACACGGTGGAGATGCTGTTCTCCAGAAAAGCCGTAACTGATTCACTGCTTTCCCGACTGATTCCTAAGAAACAGCCGGCAGCACATAAAGACACAGTAGATAAAGCAATCTTGGAGAAGCGTTTGTCGCTTCTCGCACATTAAGGAGGATAAAACTATGAGCAAGATTATGACACTTATGGAGAAGAGGGCAAAAGCCTGGAATGCAGCTAAGGAATTCCTGGATACCCATTCTACCGAAGGCGGAAATGTATCAGCTGAAGATGCAGCAACCTATGAAAAGATGGAGAAAGAGGTTACTGATCTCACTCGCGATATCGAGCGCCTTCAGAGACAGGAAGAGATCGATAAAATGATGGACATGCCTACTTCACAGCCCATCATTGGAAAGCCCGGAGCAGTTTCTGAGGCGGAGGATAAGCCCGGCACTGCTTCCAAGGCGTACAAGACAGCGTTCTGGAACAATATCCGTAAGCGCAACTGGTACGATGTTCAGAATGTTCTGGAGATCGGAACTGATGCTAACGGCGGCTATCTTGTACCTGATGAATACGAGAAGCGCCTGCTTGATGTTTTGCAGGAAGAGAACTTCTTCCGTAGCCTTGCAACTGTGATTCAGACACAGAACGGCACACACACTATTCCTGTTGTGGCAACTCACGGTTCCGCAGCGTGGATGGATGAGAACGGCCTCTATCCGGAATCTGATGATACCTTCGGCCAGGTCAGCCTTTCTGCTTATAAGCTTGGAACTGCGATCCGCGTATCCGAAGAGCTTATGAATGATTCTGTATTTGATCTTGAGAATTACATCTCTCAGGAATTCGCACGCAGAATTGGAGCTGCAGAGGAAGAGGCATTCCTCACCGGCGATGGCAACAAGAAGCCTGAAGGCGTATTCACTAAGGTTACTGCAACCGATGGAGCGCTTACCACAATCAACGATGCAACAAAGATCAGCTTTGACGATATCATGGATCTTTTCCACAGCCTTCGTTCTGTTTACAGAAATAAGGCAACCTGGATCTTGAACGATACCACAATCAAGGCGCTTCGTAAGATCAAGGATGGAAACGGCAATTATATCTGGCAGCCTTCTGTTGTAGTGGGCCAGCCCGATACAATCCTTAACCGTCCTTACAAGACCAGCATCTATGCACCGGAGCTTTCTGCCGGCAACACTGCGATTCTCTTCGGAGATTTCTCTGCATACTGGATTGCTGATCGCCATGGCAGATCCTTCAAGCGTTTGAATGAACTCTATGCTGCAAACGGTCAGATCGGCTTCCTTGCTTCTGAGCGTGTCGACGGTAAGCTCATCATTCCTGAAGCAGTGAGAGGTCTCGCTGTAAAGGGATCTAACGCAAATGCAGGTTGAGTGTAACCATGAATTGAGTCGTCCGTAGGAAAAACTACGGGCGGCTCTTCTTTAAAGGAGGAAGACATGCATATCACACTTGAAGAAGCAAAAGCCTACCTCCGAGTGGACACCAGTGATGAAGACGAGCTTATAACAAGGCTGGTCCAATCTGCTGAAGCGCAGGTCCAGGACATCGCACGGTTTTCAGACGATGAGTGGCAGACGATGGAAGAAAAGATCCTGATTCGTATGAGGACCGCTGTGTTATATACGGTCGGATACCTTTTCGAGCACCGGGAGGAAGCAGATCATCATACGCTTAATTTAACATTGCGTGATCTGCTTTTTGGCACTCGTAAGGAGGGATTCTAATGGATATTGGCGCAATGCACGAGAGGATTACTTTCCAAAAGAACACTGTCGTCACAGATAAATACGGAAATCATAAAAACACTTGGATTGATTACTTTTCATGTTGGGCTACGGTAGGAACTGGGTCTGGGACGGAAAGCACCGGTGTTGTAGTTAATCCGGAAGAGTCGCTTGATTTTACAACCAGGTGGTGCAGCGAACTTGCTGCTGTGGAATCTACAAAGTACCGAATTATCTGTGAGGGTAAGGCCTACAACATTAGCTACGTGAATCCAATGGGGTACCGGCATAACAGCTTGAAATTCAACTGTAGCCTGGAGAAAGGAAAGCCATGAGTAGAGCAATTCCCATTGATGAAATGGCAGATGCCATCATGGATGAACTGAATAAATACGCTGAGGTTGCTGCTGATGATTTGAAAGAGGCAGTAAAAGATACGGCCAAGTCAGTCCGGAAGGATATCCAAAGCACTGCGCCTGTGGCCACTGGGAAATATGCGAAGAGCTGGTCTGTGAAAAATCTTCACGAAGACTCGGAAAGCATCGATCTCGTTGTTCACTCCAGGAACCGTTACCAAATCGCGCACCTGCTTGAACATGGACATGCCAAGCGCGGCGGTGGAAGGGTTGCGGCCAGACCGCATCTTGCAGCGGCCGAGCAGCGCGGGAATGAAAAGCTCGTGAAAACACTTGAGCGGAAGCTGGGAGGTGGATCGTGAAATATAGCGACATTGTATCGATGCTTGAGGAAGCTGGGCTCCCACTGGCATACGATCATTTTGCAGAAGGTGAGTCTCCGGACCCACCTTTTATTGTGTTCTTATTTCCGGGGAGCGACAACGTGTTTGCTGATGACACCGTTTATGAAAAAGTGGATCAGCTAAATGTTGAGCTCTATACAGATAAGAAGGACCCGGCCCAAGAAGCAAAGATTGAAGCAGCACTTCGAAGATCTGAACTGCCCTGGGAGAAATCTGAGGTGTGGATTGAATCGGAGAAGATGTACGAAGTTTTATATCAAACACAAATCATAGGAGGATATGAAGATGGCGAAGAAGAATAAAGTAAAGTTCGGCCTAAAAAACTGCCATTACGCTTTGGCGACTTTGGCCGAGGATGGAACAGTAACATTTGGGACACCTGTAGCAATGCCGGGTGCCGTTAGCCTTTCTCTGGATGCAGAGGGAGAGAACAGCCCGTTTTATGCTGATGACACGGTTTACTACATGGTTGCAAATAACAATGGCTACTCTGGTGACTTTGAGCTGGCCCTTATTCCGGAAAGTTTCTTAACTGACGTGCTTAAGGAGGTAGAAGATGCCAATGGTGTCATCGCCGAGAACAAGGATGTGGAGCCTGAGCATTTCGCATTGCTTTTTGAATTTTCGGGAGATCAGAGAAAAATTCGTCACTGCATGTATTACTGCAGCGCAACGAGACCGTCTGTTTCTGGCAGCACAAAGGAAGATTCCACAGAAGTACAGACGGAGACGCTTTCTCTTACGGTATCTCCGCTTCCGAGTGGACTCGTAAAGGTGAAGACCGGAACAAATACCAGCCAGGCTGTTTATGATGCCTGGTATGAATCGGTTTATCAGCCGAGTGCAACGTCCGGTACGGAAGTGACAGAAGAAGTCGCTGGTGAATAAGGAGGCAGGGTATGGCTGTTACAAAAACAATCGCGATTGATGGCAGGGACGTGGTATTCCGCGCCTCTGCCGCTATACCTCGTTTGTATAGAAATAAATTCAGACGAGACATTTATAAGGATTTGAATGAGCTGCAGAAGGGAATAGATGAAAACGATCCGGAAAACTCTAACCTGGACACATTCAGCCTGGAGCTTTTTGAGAATATTGCATGGCTCATGGCACGTCATGCTGATGCAGAAAGCGTTCCCGAAACACCTGAAGAGTGGCTTGAGGAGTTTAACACGTTTTCAATTTACGAGATCTTGCCGCAGATCATTTCTTTATGGGGAATGAATGTAGAGCAGCAAGTTGCATCTAAAAAAAACACCATAACACAGAGCGGCAGATGACTACGCCGCTCTTTTTACTTCGATGCGTGCAGATCGGGCTTTCGATTTCGGAGCTTGATCTGCTTACCATCGGTACAGTCAACGACATGTATAGCGAAATGGATATGGATGATTATCCATTTGCTGAGGTCGCAACACAAGAGCAGATGGATCGGTTTTAACGGCGGGAGGAGGTGTCATTTATGGCCGACAGAGTAAAAGGCATAACAATTGAAATAAATGGCGATACAACTGGCCTCTCGAAAAGTCTCCAGGGTGTTAATAAAGAGATCAAAAACACCCAGACTCAACTTAAGGATGTGGATAAGCTCCTTAAGCTTGATCCAACAAATACCACACTGCTTGAGCAGAAGCAAAAGTTACTAAAGCAGGCTATTTCCGAGACAAAGGATAAGCTGACACAGCTTAAGTCAGTTCAGGATCAGATGGATGCGGGCCTTAAAAACGGTACAGTAACCCAGCAGCAGTACGATGCTTGGCAGCGTGAGATTATTGAAACAGAGAATGAACTAAAGAATCTCGAAGCACAGTGTAAGGCGACGGATACATCAATCAGCGCAACACTAAAGGCTACTGGGACAAAACTGCAAGAGGTCGGTGGAAAGATATCCAGTGTAGGAACAAGTCTTACAACTGGGGTGACTGTTCCTTTTGTGGGAATCGGAGCGGCATCCCTTGCTGCTTTTAAAGAAGTGGATTCCGGGCTTGATATCGTTGCACAAAAGACTGGTGCGACAGGTAAGGCCCTGGAAGAAATGAATCAGATCGTAAAGGATCTGGCTACAGAAATACCGACAGATTTTGAAACCGCCGGTGCCGCTGTGGGTGAAGTAAATACAAGGTTTGGTTTGACCGGCCAGGCACTTGATAATCTATCGGCGAAGTTTATCAAATTTGCTCAGCTTAACAATACCGATGTGTCTACTTCCGTCGATAATGTGTCGTCTGTCATGAATGCATTCGGTATGGATGCGAGTGAGGCGGATAGCCTTCTTGATGCGCTGAATGCAACAGGCCAGGCAACCGGCATTGACATGGATACGCTGGCGGGATCGCTATCTTCTAATGCTGCTCAGCTAAAGGAGATGGGACTGACTGCTCAGCAGGCTGCAGGCTTTATGGGAATGGTGGAGATGTCTGGACTTGATACATCTTCTGCCATGATGGGTCTTAAGACCGCCATGAAGAATGCGACAAAAGATGGAAAGACCCTGGATCAGGTCCTTGGAGAATTTTCGCAAACGATGAAGGGCAATGGATCGGATACGGAAAAGCTTCAAGCTGCATATGAACTGTTTGGAAGTAAAGCCGGTGCAGCCATTTATAATGCTTGCTCTACCGGAAAACTGAATCTTGATGATTTGTCCGGAGCCCTGGGTGATTTTGAGGGAAGCGTAGAGAACACATTTAATGAGACTCTGGACCCGATTGATCAGTTTCAGATGACCATGAATTCTCTTAAAGAGACAGGGGCTGAGATTGGTAATTCTTTGGCTACAGTTCTGGCTCCAGTACTAAAGGATATATCTGCAGCACTTAAAGGCTTTGCTGAAATTTGGAGTAAGATACCGGGGCCAGTGCAGGAGACTATTGTAAAGATTGCGCTTGTTGCTGCAGCGATCGGTCCAGTTCTGGTTGTTGTGGGAAAAATAGTATCCGCGGTTGGAACGGTCATGACGATCCTTCCGAAGGTATCCGCTGCAATAAGTGTCGTCAAGGGTGCAATGATGGCGCTTAATGCGACAATGCTTGCAAACCCTATCGTTTTAATCATTGCGGCAATAGCGGCACTGGTAGCAGCTTTCATTTATCTTTGGAATACAAATGAAGGCTTCCGTCAGTTCTGGATTGATTTGTGGGAAGGCATCAAGCAGGCCGTGATTACGGCTTGGGAGGCGATCAAGAGCTTCTTTACGACTGTTTGGGAAACAATCAAAGGTATCTTTGAAACAGCTGTAAACGGAATCAGCACTTTCCTTTCAAATGCCTGGACCGCAATCACAACAACGGTTCAGACGGTGTTCAATGCCATAAAGACGTTCTTTGAAACCATATGGAATGCGATCAAGTCTGTCTTTGAGACGGTTTTCGAGGCAATCAAGCTTGTTGTCACCACATATTTCAATATCTACAAGACGATTATTGAAACCGTACTAAATGCGATAAAGCTCGTGGTTACTACGGTTTGGAATGCTATAAAAACCGTGGTCACAACAGTGGTTACGGCCATCCAGACCTTTGTCACAACGGCATGGAATGCAATAAAGACTGCGGTCAGCACCGTGATGAATGCTATAAAAACGGTTGTCTCAACGGTGTGGAATGGCATAAAGACTACGATCATGACGGTGATAAATGCAGTAAAGACCGGCATATCCACAGCCTTCAATGCCATAAAGACGACGATTTCCAACATCCTAAACGGGATCAAGAATACAGTTTCTAATGTGTTTAACGGGATCTGGAATTTTATCAAAGGTGTCGTTGATAAGCTAAAGAACGTGTTCAACTTCCATTGGGAGCTGCCTAAGATCAAGCTGCCGCACTTCTCAATAACGGGCAGCTTTTCCTTAAATCCTCCGTCTATCCCACATTTTTCTGTGGAGTGGTACAAGAAGGCAATGGGAAATGGTATGATCCTGGATTCACCGACGATCTTTGGAATGAGTAATGGCAGGCTCCTTGGCGGTGGTGAAGCTGGGTCAGAAGCTGTTGTTGGTGTGGATTCCCTTCGAGGGATGATCCAAGAAGCTGTGGCCGGACAGACTTCTGCTATAGTTGGTGCACTTGCCGGCGTCGGTGGAGGCGGGGATATTACAATTCCTGTTTATCTTGGCGGAACACTTCTTGATGAAACCATCGTCACAGCTCAGCAGCGGATGGCGCTGCGGTCAGGAGGTAGATGATGGCATTTACAAATTACTTACGGATTGATGGGACAGAGATGCCGCTGCCTACAGCGTATGATTTGTCACTTTCTGATGTGGAAGCTGATAGCTCCGGTGAAACGGAAGCCGGCACCACACAGAGGGATATCGTGCGTTCTGGGGTAGCGAGCATCTCTGTTTCTTTTCAGGTTTCTCCGGATTGGCTCAAAAGGCTATCTGCAATGAGAAAAAAGCCAAAGCTGATGGTTGATTTTTTCAATACAGAGACAATGGTCCGGGAAGCACGAGAGATGTATATCACAGGATTCAAAGTTTCTCTGGCCCATGACACAAGTCAGAAGGGCCTTTGGAAGGTTAGCTTTGATCTAAAAGAATACTAACGGAAAGGAGCGGTTTAATGTATTCAGTTTCAGATGCCTATAAGAGCGCAATACAGAATAATAGCCGCTCCTTCTCATGGTCTGGGACAATCAAAACAACAGCAGGAAGAGAGTATGCTTTTACGAATGAGGACATCGTAAAGGGCTCCGGTTATGTGTCACGTCAATGTTCCGGCTCGTCAGAAATCGAGCTTGGAAGTGTGTATGCAGCGGAGCTTGGAATCTCTCTCTTTTTAGATGTTGATCGATATTCCTTGGAAGATGCCGAAGTAAAGCTCTTCTTTCATATGAATCTTCCGGATGGCAGCGTAGAGGATGTTCCGATGGGCATCTTTTATGTGGCTGAGGCAAACAGAAAGATTAAGACTCTGGAGCTTAAGGCCTATGATGCCATGCTGAATTTTGAAAAGGCATATAGCGAGGCACAGTCCAGTGGTTATCCATATGATTTCTTATCGGTGATGGCAACAGGATGCGGTGTGGAGCTTGCCCAGACACAGGAGGAAATTGAAGCACTTCCCAATGGGACAGAGCTTCTTGGCGTTTATCCTGATAATGACATCGAGACTTGGCGTGACTTTTTGCATTATCTTTCGCAGGCGTTAGGCTGCTTTGCCCTTATAAACAGAGATGGAAAGCTGGAACTTATTCAGTACGGAAATACACCGGTGCGCATGATAAACAATACGCATCGATTCTCCAGTAGTTTTTCTGATTTTGTTACCAGGTATACAGCGATTAGTTCCACAAACCGGCGCACAAATACGGCCGAGTATTATTCTCTCGATCCAGATGATGGTCTGACTATGAATCTGGAAACAAATCCGCTGTTACAGTTTGGCTTGGATGAAGTCAGAGAGCGGATATTAACGAATATTCTAAACACGATCGCAGTGATAAGCTACGTACCATTTGATTCCGAGACAATCGGAGATCCGGCGCTTGACCCTGGAGATATCCTTACGTTCTCCGGTGGACAAGCGGATGAGACAAAGATGGCGGCCATCACATCGATCGAAATAAAAATAAATGGAAAGTGCACGCTTAAGTGTGTGGGTAAGAATCCACGCCTCGCGGAAGCGAAGAGTAAAAATGATAAGGATATCACAGGACTTATCAATTCCGTCGAGACTACAAAAATGGCGACTTACTCATTCATGAATTCACAGGCGTATACCCTTGGGGAAGAAAAGACGCTGATCATTCAAATCGAGTATGCCACCCAGGAAGAGACAGATTGTGAATTTAAAGCAGCAATTCTTTTGAATGTTTCGGCACCGGAGGTATCACGAGCTGTTTCTGCTCAAGGAACCGGAACCACTCGTCTTCCTGAAATAGATGATAAAGAAGGCACGGTTCTTGCGCCGGAGCAGGATCTTGATACAAGCGTGTCTGTTCCTACTTCTTGGACAGAAGACGGACAGTCCATTGTTACAGTTACCTATGTGAAGGATGGCACTGAGATAGCCGAGTTCCATCCAACCGAAACCTGGCATAGCGGAAAGCATGTTTTTAATCTTTTCTATCCGCTTTTGGATATGCAGGAAAAGATGCTGCATACATTTGAGGTTTGGATTTCAGTGGCACCGGGATCTGCAATCATCGATGCGCAGTGTATTATCGCATCGATTACTGGACAGGGCCTTGGAGCACAGGATAGATGGGATGGAAGAATCACTGTAAGTGATGATATGGCGATGCTTCTCTTTGAGGGAATGAAGCACTTTGCTCTTTCGGAAGAGGTGGAGACAGCTTTCTATGTTCCCGACGAGACCAGCATTTCAGATCGTATGTCAATGCTTCTTCTTACGGGTATGCCGTTATATGAAATCCATGATAACCTTCGTGTTTATGCGCCGATTGTTCACGACGTCATCGATGTTTCGGATAAGAGGAAAATGTCATATAGCAAAGTCTATGTGGCGGACGATGAACAGTTCGAACTTCGGGAAGCGTATGAAATCAGTGGAGGGGTGGAACGAAACCTTGATCGTGGCCGTATGGATTCACTCACAATATCTACCGCTGAGTTTGAATCTTTGACCAGCTTGGTGATCCATCCATTTGTGACAGAGCAATTCATTAACGGATATCTGCTTCCGGTAAAGGGGCTCGCCATAACAGATTACATGGAAATTGAAGATGATAGCGTGGTGCTTAAGGATTCGATGACTGTAGTGATCGAGGGTGAATCGCAAACGATAGACCGAGGAAGTCTGGCTACATATAATCTTGGGCTTCCTGCATTTGAAACCATAATAGAACTGGAGGTGCAAAGTGGCTGATTATTTTTCTTTAAAGGATCTTCTGTCAAGTACAGAGAACATGACCATCACCAGAAATAATGTTGGAAATGATGATGGTACCGATACGCTCTCCGGTGTGAACTGGTTTCTTTTTAACAGCGTGGCGGCAGAGAGCATATATGTAAACGGAAATTCCTGGATGGGAATCGGAACAAATGCAGAGCAGGTGAAGGTCCACAGGAGAGATGCTAAGGATTGGACGGTCCGACGCGAAGAGGGAACCTTGTATGGATATTACAAGTTCCTGCGAATTCGCTGGGAAGGCTACTCCGTGTATAGCTTAACAAGCGAGGATGCAAGACTTATCTGGGATCTCGTTCTGCTGGATACAGGAGATATTGTCCTGTCATTTGATGCGGTACCAACAAACAGTTCTTATTTTGGGGAGTGCGTGCTTGTAACCGGTGCTGGAAATATATCGTTTACACCGGTAGCAGGAGGAGCGATCACTTTCACGCATCAGGATAATACCAGCACGTCATTCGTTCTTTCAGTGGGATTTCCAATTTTACTGGACCCATATAACCGGAGATACCTTATTACAGATGCCAGTGGAGATATTTACACGGTGGAAGATGAGGCACTTCTTAAGATTGCGGAAACGAAGCTAACAGCCGAGGTTTTTGAAACGTATGGTGTGCAGGATATTCCGGACGGGAATTTACTCCTCACATTAACGGACCCGACGATCCTCTATTGGCATGATTCCGAGAACCGGTTTCCTCCTTTTACGGCATCCTATACCGGAGTGCCGAAGCCGCAGGTGATCTATTCAGAAAACATCGATATGTCGGATGCGTCAATCCTCGGGGTGGAAAAGGTTACTGTGGATGCGGATGATGCAGCGCTGTTTGGGGTTTCTTTTGATGGTGGAGATACATATTGGACCTATGTAAATGGCTCCTGGGCTCAGCTATCCGAGGAAAAATCCGGTATGACGAAGGCTGCGCTGGAAGCGATCAGTACAGATGCCTGGTCAGAGAAAGCTATCACTGGTCAGCTGAAATACCGAATCGTGATTAGCGGGGCAGACGGATACGTCAAAACCATTACAACGGACTATCTCAACAGGGAGGAATGAAAATGCTGAAAGGAAAAAGTGTTATAGAGCTTACTGATGTACGTACCGGTAAGAAAGAAATATATGAAGATGAAAACCTTGTGACAGAGGCGATTGCTGATGTGCTGAACACAAACCTCCAGGGAACTATGTATGACAATCCGCAGCTGGACGGTCAAAGCGGTGATGCGTGGCTTCTGCCCATATATTCTCGGCTTACGGGCGGGCTTCTCTTATATCAGGATACCATTGAGGAAGATCCATCCGTTATTTATGCTCCGCTTAATAATCCTCTGGTTGGGTATGCATCAAATGATGTCAACACCACGGAAGATGTGCAGAGGGGCAGCAGAAACCTGACGGAAAGCAAAGCTGTGGATGGTGGATTCAAGTATGTCTGGGATTTTGCTACTTCACAGGCTAACGGTACCATTTCTGCAATTTGTCTCACACATATTCTTGCCGGGAGAGGATGTAAGTATGCCAATAACTATTTTGTCCGGCTGAAAGGTGATGTGGTTGTTTCTGAAATATCGAATGCGGATAACTACCGGCACAACCACAGGACATATCTTGGAGATGGTTATCGTCTGGAGATGGTTGCGATCCATAATGAGACTTCAGTTACCCTGCGAAGAGTGCCGGAGGATTATATTCATGCAAGACTCATGGTCCGTACTTATACACAGATGGCAACCGAAGCAACAGAGGAAACATCTATTGAGCTGAACCATTATCCATATTGGACGCATTTCACTGGAGGTAGCAAGGACGGGACGGATTCTCCTTATTGGAATGACACAACGAGACTGGATTATCTGTTCCATGCTGCAGATGGGAACTGGTATGGCATTGCCAGAAGAGAGAACCGGCAGTATGCAGGAATGAGTTACGGGTCCGAGCAGTATACCCGTACCGGATTCGATTTCTTTCTGGACAAGATCAGTGGTGACAGGTGCACAACACAGGCGATAGTCCTTCCTTCTGGTACTTCAGATATTTACAACATAGGTATGAGCGGGAAATATCTGATGTTTGCTATAGGCAGTACGGTTTATCGCCTTGATACGACAAACGTGGCCAATCTGGAAGTAGTACCGAATGCTTCGTATAACAACAATCAGCAATACACTTTCTGTGTGGATGATGATGTTGTCATCAATGGCTGGTATTACTTAAACGGTGAGCCGAAGCTATATGTTCGTGCAAAAGATACCTATGGCGATGGCGAACAGTGGGGTCACAGGATGATTTCCAGATATAAGACTTATGCGTACCAAGAATTCCTTTACAGCTATTATGGCTGGAAATTCAGAAAGGAAATTTACCTTTATACTCCGTATCTTGCTACCATCAACAACCTGTCTGCTCCGGTCATTAAGACGGCAGATAAGACGATGAAGATCACCTATACGCTGACGGAAACGGAGGAGCCATGAAAAAATTTGAAATACCATACAACTTTGATCCGGAATTTCCAGGAAGGTTAGCTGACCGGCAGGATCTTATTCCTTATATCGACAGCATCTATGCTCCAGCCTGGAAGGAAGATTGCGACAACACGAGATACGATATTACTTTTCGCGATAATTATCCAAAGACCTATGATGAATATGAAGGTAGGATAAAAGATCTGCTTTCACTTGGTATTCCAGTCAGCATACTCGCTCAGAGGAATGTGGGAATAAAGACGATCAAGAAATATCGAAATCTGGGAATTCACAGCTTCATATTGAATGATGATAAGCTGGCAGAAAAGATCCGTGAGGCATATCCGGAGGTAAAACTGACGCTTTCTGTCACAAGAGCGCTGACGATTCAGGAACTGCAGGATGGAAGGCTCGATATGTATGACCGCATCGTTCTGTTTCATTGGTTCAGCAGACATCTGGATTCTATGGCACTTCTACCAGAGCGGTACAGATATGTCATGATCTGCAATAGCGGCTGCTACTATGATTGCAAATGGCATGATGCGCATTGGTTTATCAAGTCCGATGATACAGAAACATATCGCAAGGAGGCGGAATTGGCATGCAGAAACTGCAGTGCAATCCTTATGGAGGGAAAACGGAAATCCTCGGTCATCGAACCAGAGGATCTTCTTTATTTTGACCCGTATGTGGATTGCTATAAGCTGGTAGACCGTTACGACAGCACGGCAGCGATCATAGAACATCTTCAGCAGTATTCATCTGGAGAAGGCACATCCGGCAGCAGGCCGAGGGAGTATTACAACATATAAAACACAGGAACGCATGATGGCGGCAATCGTAGTGATTGCTGCTTTTTTCATGCGCAAAAAGGAGGAAGACAACATGAAAGAATTCTGGAACTCTATTCAATTTGTATTTGCGGCTGTTGGGGGCTGGCTCGGGTACTTCTTGGGAGGTTGCGATGGACTTCTTATAGCACTAACCGTTTTTGTGGTCTTTGACTATATAACAGGAGTCATGTGTGCTATCGCCGATAAGAAGCTGTCCAGTGAGGTCGGGTTTAAGGGAATCTGCCGCAAGGTGTTGATTTTCGTTCTGGTTGGTATCGGGAATGTGATTGATATCCAGGTGCTCAGCCAGCCTGGAGTGCTTCGAACAGCGATTATATTTTTCTATCTTTCCAATGAAGGCTTATCGCTTGTAGAGAATGCCGCGCATTTAGGACTTCCTGTTCCAGAGAAACTAAAAGCTGTCTTAGAGCAGCTACATGACAGAGATAGCATGGAGGATGATAAGAATGACGATTAAGGGAATAGACGTCAGTCATTGGCAGGGAGCAATTGACTGGTCAAAAGTAAAGCAGGCCGGTATCGGTTTTGCCATCATCAAAGCTGGTGGTTCCGATGCCGGTTTTTATATGGACAGCAAATGGGAAGCAAATTATAAAGGTGCAAAAGCTGCCAGCATTCCTGTCGGGGCTTATTACTTTGTCGGGAAAGACTGTGTGAATGCTGCAGCAGGAAAAGCTGATGCAGAGCGCTTCATTCAGCTCCTTAAAGGAAAGCAGCTCGAGTATCCTGTATATATGGATAATGAAGCACAGCCAGCTTCTGCAAGAGCTGGGATTACCGAAGCTACCATTGCCTTTTGTGAGACGATGGAAGCAGCAGGCTATTTTGTAGGTGTCTATGGATCGACCAATTCTGGATTTAAGGAAAGAATGGACGATTCGAAGCTTGGCGCATATACCCACTGGGTGGCGCAGTACACAGACAAGTGTACTTATGCTGGAAAATACGGTATCTGGCAGTACACCTCCAAAGGCTCTGTCGATGGTATCGCAGGAAATGTCGACCTTGATATAGCATATCAGGACTTCCCTACGGTTATAAAAAGCGGTGGTTTCAATGGCTACAAGAAAGAGAATGTAACACAGAATACTTCTGGCCAAAGAGATACGGTTGTCTCTCAGGCACAAAGCTGGATTGGTAAGAAGGAGTCGGATGGTAGCCATAAAGAGATCATTGATGTTTATAATTCACATAAACCGCTGGCTCGTGGGTATGCCGTGAAATATACCGATGCTTGGTGCGCAACCTTTGTATCAGCAGTTGCTATTAAGTGCAGTGTGACAGATATCCTTCCGACAGAATGTGGCTGTGAACAGATGATAAGTCTTTTCAAGAAACTCGGCGAGTGGGTGGAGAATGATGCCTACGTGCCTTCTCCTGGCGACGTGATATTTTATGACTGGCAGGATTCCGGCAGCGGTGATGATACTGGTTACTCGGATCATGTCGGCATTGTTGAAAAAGTCACGAAGAGTACCATTACTGTTATCGAAGGAAATTACAGCACTTCCGTAAAACGTAGAAAGCTGCAGGTAAACGGACAGTATATTAGGGGCTTCGGTGTCCCAAAATACTCGGCTTTTGAAGAACAGAGTCCTGAGCCAGAGCCTGTATCCGTTAAGACCATAGATGAGCTTGCAAAAGAGGTGATTGATGGCAAGTGGGGTAATGGTGATGCCAGAAAGAAGGCACTTAAAGATGCTGGTTATGATTTCGACACTGTTCAGGCAAAGGTTAATGAGCTCGTGAGAAAGACGGAGCCAGTCTACTATACGGTTAAGTCTGGAGATACGCTTTCTACAATTGCCCGCAAATATGGTACGTCGGTATCGGCAATCCAGCGGCTGAACAGTTCACTGATCAAAAATGTAAATCTTATTATCGCGGGTTGGAAGATTCGTGTGAAATAAGTGTAGAGCACATTGGGCTCGTGGGAGAAATCCTGCGGGCCCTCTTTTCATGTAAAGCATGTTTTGTTACGATGCTCTTGAGGGGCATTTTTATGTTTGAGAAGAAAGACTTTATAAATGTAGATAGGGAGTATTTCAAGGTAATTAACGAAACAGCCTATCATCTGACTCTGAAAAGTAAAAATACCGGTCATACCTGGGACATAGAATGTAGAGAAAATCCTATTGGGCGAAGCCTGATTGTTAATCATAAACATAAAGACAGTGATCCATTCCATGAACAGCCTTGGTTCCATCCAAGGTCAATAGAGGAGGCTCAGGAGTTAATCAAGTCCCATGATGCATGGCAGATTGAGGGAAGACCCAATAATTAAATAAGAAATGATGTGTTTTGCCTGTAGATGTTTTCGGACATCTGCAGGCTTTTTTTATTTTTTATTTCAAAACCGTCAGAATGGTTGGCTCCTCAAGGCTACCTGATAGAGAGCAAGAGATACAGCTCTCGGAAAGGAGCGTAAGCCATGAAGCACAAGCTGAAAATCAGTGTTTCAAAAGAACCACAGACTGGCGGCATCGTAACCTGCCGTAATGTCACGGTCAGGGAAAGGCTTCTGCGTTTTCTCTTAGGAGATAAGCGAAAGGTCACAGTACTGATACCGGGAGACAGCGTCGGAGAGATCGCTATCTGTGAGACTGGGAAAGGAGGAGCCGAAAATGAGCAGAATCAAATTACTTCTTGATGTGGTAAACGACATGCGTTCTCTGGCAGACAGTATTCAGGCAGTCTGCGATGCTATGACGTCTGACGAGCAGGTCGAAACACCAGAAGCCAAGGAAGAACCGCAGAAGAAAGCGCCAAAAGCTGAGGCCAAGAAAGCACCGGAGATCACGCTTGAAAAGGTCCGTGGTGTTCTTGCTGATAAGAGCCGTGACGGTCATACCGCTGAGGTCAGAGCAATTATCCAGAAATACGGTGCAGACCGCTTGAGTGATGTTGATCCGAAGGATTACGCCTCAATCATCAAGGATGCGGAGGTGCTGTAATGGGTAAACATTCTATACTTTCTCCCTCCGGATCACATAGGTGGCTTAATTGCACACCTTCAGCCAGGCTGGAGCAGGAATTTGACGACAATGAGTCTGAAGCAGCAAGAGAAGGTACAGCGGCTCATGCTTTGTGCGAGCACAAGCTGAAGAAAGCACTTCATATGAGGAGTAAACGTCCGGTTTCGGATTATGACTCTGATGAGATGGAGGAGTGTTCCGACGCATACGTGGACTTTGTTATGGAGCAGTATGAGCTTGCCAAACAGGTATGCAAAGATCCGATAGTTTTGATCGAGCAACATCTCGACTTCTCCTGCTATGTACCTGATGGCTTTGGAACCGGTGACTGCATCATCATTTCCGATGACAAGCTGCATATCGTGGACTTTAAGTACGGTCTGGGTGTTTTAGTGGAGGCTGAGGAGAATCCGCAGATGAAGCTGTATGCGCTCGGAGCATTGGAACTCTACGATGCGCTTTATGACATCAAAGAGGTATCAATGACGATCTTCCAGCCACGACGCGAGAATGTGAGCACTTGGACAATCTCGGTTGATGAGCTTAAAGCCTGGGCAGAGAACGAGCTTAAGCCGAAGGCTCAGATGGCCTACAACGGTGAGGGTGAATATCTCCCTGGTGAATGGTGCACCTTCTGTAGAGCAGCAGTTAGGTGTAGGGCCAGAGCTGAAGAAAAATTAAAGCTTGCCCAGACAGAGTTTAAGATGCCACCGCTTCTTACGGATGCGGAGATTGAAGAGATTCTGACAATCTTGCCGGACCTCACGAAGTGGGCGAACGAGATCACAGCCTATGCAACCGATGCTGCAGTTAGCCACGGTAAGACCTGGAACGGGTTCAAAGTAGTTGAAGGACGGTCAAATCGTAAATACCGGGACGAAGGGAAAGTCGCTGAAGCGGCAATAGAAGCTGGTTATAAAGACATTTACCGTCAGTCGCTTATTACACTGACTGAAATGCAGAAGCTCATGGGCAAAGAGAAGTTTGAGGCGATACTCGGCAGCCTCATTTATAAACCGCCGGGTAAGCCGACACTGGTTCCGATCACGGATAAGCGTCCGGCTATGAATGTAACAAATGCCATAAACGAATTTAACGAAATCAAGGAGGAAATGTAAAATGGCTATCACAAACAATTCTACTAAGGTTATTACTGGTATCAACACAAGACTCTCATACTTCCACGGTTGGGAGCCGGTATCTATCAACGGTGGTGCGGAGAAGTATTCCGTATCTGTACTTATTCCCAAGGATGACAAGGCGACTATTGATGCGATCAATGCGGCAGTAGATGCTGCTATTGAGGAAGGTATCGCTAAGTTCGGTGGAAAGAAGCCTAACAAGGCTGCTATCAAGCTCCCTCTTCGTGACGGTGATGTGGAGCGTGATGATGAGGCATATAAGGGCCACTACTTTATCAATGCAAATTCCACCACAGCTCCCCAGATCGTTGATAGAGCGGTCAAGCCTATCCTGGACAGAAGCGAAGTTTACTCTGGTTGCTATGCCCGCGTATCTTTGAACTTCTATGCGTTCAATAGTAACGGCAACAAGGGTATCGCATGCGGTCTTGGTAACATTCAGAAGGTCCGCGATGGTGAGCCTCTCGGTGGTAGAACAAACGCAGCAGATGACTTTGCTACACTCGAAGACGACGACTTCTTATCATAAGGAGGTCGTATCATGACACATACAGAATCATTGATGCTTGCTCTTTGCTTCGGCGCTGTGATGGGCTCTTTCATCGGGAACATAATCATGTTGATTAAGATTGCGGTGGATGACCACAAGGAAAAGAAGCGCAGACGTGCCGAGGAAGCAAAACTGAAAGAAGAATAACCACATGCCGGGCGGCGGGGAATACCTCTGCCGCCTGTTTTTTATAGGAGGCACTATGAAAAATTTAGAAATCGATATCGAGACATATTCATCCGTTAGCCTTCAAAAGTGTGGCGTGTACAAATACGCAGAAAGCCCTGATTTTGAGGTACTTCTTTTCGGATATAGCGTAGATGGTGGGCCGGTGACAACGGTTGATCTTGCTTGTGGTGAGAAGATACCTACAGATGTTCTGGAAGCATTAACCGATGATAGGGTAACGAAGTGGGCCTTCAATGCACAGTTTGAGCGCGTCTGCCTATCACGTTATTTGTCAGACCAGGGACTTAGCTTGGACCCATTTCATGATAATCACCCGATATCTACTGACCGTGCGAGGTTTTTAAACCCGGAGTCCTGGAAGTGCTCGATGGTATGGTCAGCGTATATGGGGCTTCCCCTATCACTTGAAGGAGTAGGTGCGGTTTTGGGACTTGAAAAGCAGAAGCTCACGGAGGGTAAAGATTTGATTCGCTTTTTCTCTGTTCCATGTAATCCGACAAAAGCTAATGGGGGTCGAACTCGTAACCTTCCGGAGCATGATAGAGAGAAGTGGTCCAGGTACAAAGCCTACAACATACGTGATGTCGAAACGGAAATGCAGATCCAAGAAAAGCTCGCGAAATTCCCCGTCCCGGATGAAGTGTGGGATGAATACCATATCGACCAGGAAATCAATGACCGTGGTATCCGTGTAGATATGCCGTTTGTAAAGCAGGCTCTTACTATTGATGCTGTAACACGTGAAAGGCTTACGGAGTCTATGAAGGACTTAACTGATCTGGAGAATCCAAACAGCGTAGCACAAATGAAGTCATGGCTTTCAGATAATGGTTTGGAGACAGAATCACTTGGAAAGAAGGTCGTAGCCGCTCTTATCGACGAGACCGATGGTGATATATCGGAGGCCCTTTCTCTAAGGCAGCAGCTTGCAAAATCATCGGTGAAAAAGTATCAGGCAATGGAGAATGCTGCATGTTCTGATGATAGGTGTCGAGGAATGTTTCAATTCTACGGGGCCAATCGTACTGGTCGTTTTGCCGGTCGTTTGGTGCAGTTGCAGAATCTCCCTCAGAATCACATGGGTGATCTTGCTGAGGCACGAGCGCTTGTCCGCGAAGGGAATGTCGATGCACTCGATATGCTTTACGATGATATTCCTGATACCTTATCACAGCTTATACGTACCGCTTTTATTCCAGCGGAAGGTTTGAAATTCTATGTTGCGGATTTCTCTGCAATCGAGGCCAGGGTAATAGCCTGGTTTGCAGGAGAGGATTGGCGTACTAAGGTCTTTATCGATGGCGGTGATATTTATTGTGCATCGGCCAGTCAGATGTTTAAGGTTCCTGTTGAAAAGCACGGTGTTAACGGTCACCTGCGTCAGAAGGGTAAGATTGCAGAGCTTGCACTTGGTTATGGCGGATCTGTTGGAGCGCTTAAGGCAATGGGTGCTCTTGATATGGGGCTTACCGAGGATGAACTTCAGCCTCTTGTCGACGCCTGGCGGCAGAGTAATCCTCATATTTTACGTTTCTGGTGGGATGTCGATACTGCGGTAAAGAAGGTGATCAAGGAAAGAAAACCGCAAGTGGTAAAGGGCGTGAAGTTCTTTTATCAGAGCGGGATGCTGTTTATTACGCTGCCCTCTGGCCGGACACTCTCCTATGTGAAGCCACGCATGGGAGAGAACCGTTTCGGCGGAGAGTCTGTCACGTATGAAGGTGTCGGCAGCACAAAGAAATGGGAACGGATCGAAAGTTACGGTCCGAAGTTTGTCGAGAACATTGTGCAGGCAACATCCAGGGATATTTTGATGTACGCCATGAAAACGCTCCGGTGCTGCAGCATTGTGGCCCACGTGCATGATGAGCTGATCATCGAGGCGGACCCGAAGATGAGCCTTAAAGTCCTGTGTGAACAGATGGGTAGAGTCCCGCCCTGGGCCAACGGACTGATCCTGCGTGCAGATGGATATGTTTGCGATTTTTATATGAAGGATTGAAATATCGTCAGATTACACCTCCCGCCAAGGCTACCTGGTAGGAGGTGTATTTCTATGCAGGTAACACAGATCGTAGGTGGCGAGATTTCATATAACGATATTCCAAAGCCGACAAACGCAGAAATGCAGAATGAGTATAACTATATCCTTGCCGAACAGATGACAAGAAAGCTGCTTGATAAGGGCCTTATTTCTGAGGCTGAATTCGACAAGATCATGGCTAAAAACCGGCAGTCTTTTTCTCCATATATATTGAAGATAATGCGCTAAATTGCTTGCTATTACAGGCGTTTAGAGTGATTAATACACTACCCCTAATATGAAAGGCGGTGAGGCAATGAAACGAATAACTAAGATAGAGGCAGCCGGAGTAAAGAACAAACAGAAGCTCCGTGTCGCAGCATACGCCAGGGTATCGACTGATTCAGATGAACAGCTTGTCAGCCTTAAGACACAGAAGAATCATTACGAACGCTACATTAAGGCAAGACCCGAGTGGGAATATGCCGGCCTCTATTATGACGAAGGGGTGACCGGTACAAAGTTGGCAAAGCGTGATGGCCTTTTACGACTTCTCGCTGATTGCGATAAGGGTATGATCGATTACATCATCGTAAAGTCTATCAGCCGCTTTTCCAGAAACACGGTCGACAGCATCGAGATTGTTCGCAAACTTTGTCAGGATGGTATCTACATCTATTTTGAAAAAGAGAAAATTGATACCGGGAAGATGGAGGGCGAGTTGTTGCTCTCCATTTTATCGAGTCTGGCAGAAAGCGAATCAAGGTCTATTTCTGACAATGAAACCTGGAGCATACAAAAGCGCTTCATGAACGGGTCCTTCAAAATCGGGTATCCTCCATATGGATACAAGAATGTAAAAGGCGAAATGATCATTGAGCCTGAAAAGGCAGAGATTGTTCGGTGGATCTTTGATGAGATACTTGCTGGAAAATCTCCGGCTGAGGTCGCCAAGGAACTGAACCAAAAAGGAGTGCCTTCAAAGCGCGGTGGTCGGTGGGAAGGGCATGTGATCAATGGCATGCTTCGAAATGAGAAGTACACAGGTGATGTGCTTTTCCAGAAGACTTACACAGATGACCGTTTCAATCGGCATGTAAATCGCGGAGAGAAGAACCAGTATTACATGCAAAATCACCACGAGGCGATTGTAAGCCATGAGGTTTTTGATGCAGCCAATGCTCTTATTGAAGCAAATGGTCTGGAAAAGGGCATTCACAAAGACTCAGATAAGTATAAAAACAGATATGCAATGTCAGGAAAGATTATCTGTGCAGAGTGTGGTGGTACATGGAAGCGAGTAAAACTCGGTAATAGGTTCGGCTTTGCTTGTAATACTCATGTGAAAGATATGAACGCATGCAGCATGATGTCGATTAAGGAAGATCCCGTGAAAGCAGCTTTCGTGACAATGATGAATAAGCTAACCTTCGCAAGAGGCAAGATCCTGGTTCCTTATTCGGAGATGCTAAAAAGAGGAAGCGACGAAGGTACATTTGAGCGTCTGGATGAGATAGACACCTTGCTTGAAAAGAACATGGAACGAAGGCAGCAGATCATGCAGTTCTTTACAAAAGGGCTTCTGGACCCGGCGGTCTATGCCGAGGAGAATGATTCCCTTACTGATGAGGAGAAACGACTTACATCAGAGAAAGAATTATTGTCCGGCCAGATGAGTGGTAGCCATGATCAGCAAGAGGCCCTAACGCGGTTGCTTCGATACACTGCAAAGGGGAAAACAATTACAGAATTTGACGACGATCTCTTCACAGAGCATGTGGACCATGTCGTGGTTTATAAAAGAACGGAGATCGGCTTTGCTATGAAGTGCGGGCCGATATTCCGGGAAAGGATTTGATATGCAGCACACACCATATGGATACGACATTATCGGTGGAAAGGCCGTAGTGAATGAAGAACAGGCTTCTAACATCCATAAGATTTGTGAAAACTATCTTGGTGGAATGTCATTTATATCCGCAGCGGCTGATGTAGGGCTTACCATGAGCCACTGTGGGGTAAAGCGGATGATTCAAAACAAGAAGCTGCTCGGTGACGATTTTTATCCAGCAATACTAACGGAAGAGACAGCCCGGCAGATCGAGGACGAAAGAGTCCGTAGAGAAAAAGCCCTGGGCCGAGACAAAAGAGGTCACAAGATAGTCGAGAAAGCAAAAGGACACACAGCTTTCTCGATATCGAGGGTCCCGATAAAATACGATAACCCAATCAAGCAAGCAGAATACGCATACAGCCTGATACAAAGTGAGGTGAACGGATAATGCCTTTAGCACAGAATATTACGGTGATCCCGGCAAGACGCTCCATTGGGACACAGAAGCCGGCTGCCAAGATACAGAAAATACGAGTCGCAGCATACTGCCGAGTATCTACAGAATTTGAGGAGCAGGAATCGAGCTACGATGTCCAGGTCGATCATTACACCAATTACATTAAAAGTAATCCGGAATGGGAAATGGTCGAGGTTTATGCTGACGATGGTATCTCTGGTACCAACACGAAAAAGCGTGATGAGTTTAACAGGATGATCGAGGATTGTAAGGCCGGTAAGATCGACATGATACTTACCAAATCCATCAGCCGATTCTCACGAAATACGGTTGACTGCCTGAAATACACTCGCGAGCTTAAGGACATGAATATAGCAGTATTCTTCGAGAAGGAGAATATAAACACTTTGGATGCCAAGGGAGAGGTCCTTATGACAATCATGGCGGCCCTTGCGCAGCAGGAATCAGAATCCTTGTCTGCGAATGTACGCCTCGGTATTCAATTCCGCAACCAGCAAGGAAAGGTGCAGATCAACCACAATTGGTTCCTGGGCTACACAAAAGACGAAGATGGGAAGCTCATCATTGTTCCGGAGGAAGCAGCAGTAGTACAGCGTATCTACGCAGAATATTTAGATGGCCAGAGTTTTTTACAGATCAAGAGGGGCCTTGAGGCTGACGGAGTTTTAAACGGTGCCGGTCATAAGAAGTGGCATGAAAGCAACATAAAGCAGATTCTTACCAATGAGAAGTACATCGGAGATGCACTTTTACAAAAGACATACACAGTAAATACTCTTGAAAAGAAGCGAGTAAATAACAACGGAATCGCTCCAAAGTACTATGTGGAAGGTAGCCATGAGGCGATAATTGATAAAGATGTATTCCTTCGGGTACAGGCCGAGATTGCAAGGCGAGCAAACATCCTAACTGATGGAAAGAAACGTATCTACAGCTCGCGTTACGCTTTATCGAGTATTGTATTCTGCGGGCACTGCGGAGATATTTTCAGGAGAATTAAATGGAATAATCGCGGGTGCAAATCAGTCGTCTGGCGCTGTGTAAGCAGGGTACTAAAAAAGAGCAGCGGTATAGACTGCCCGGCCCGAACGATTCATGAAGAGGATTTGCAGGCGGCAGTTGTTACTGCAGTAAACGATGCCTGGTCAAGGAAGGATGCTATCCTGCCGGAACTACGTGAAAACATTAGGTCAGTTCTTCAGGAAGATACAGATGCCAAGCTCGCTGAAATAGATGCTGAGGTAAATCAGAAACAGGCTGAGCTCTTGGATGCTGGTAAGGATCAAAACAAGATCGATGAGATTGCCGAAGCTATAATGACACTCAGAGAAACGCGCCAGTCAATTTTAACAGAAGCTGCCATGAAAAAGGATGTACAAGATCGCATCGAAGACCTGGCTACATTCCTTGATGAGCAGGTCGAGGCGGTTACAGAATACTCGGATGCACTGGTGCGTAGGCTCATAGAGAGGATCACAGTTTACGATGAGAAGCTGATCGTTGAGTTTAAATCCGGCCTGGAAGTTGAGGTCGAAGCATAAAGCTATTTTTTGGGGCGCTCCTTCGGGGGCGTCTTTATTTGTTGGAAAATATAATGAAATCTGAGATGACGTGTGATATAATAAATTTCACTATTAGTGCAATTAGGTTTAACTCATGTGAGGTAGACAAGGCATGTTAAAGAACAATATTGAAATAGATGTAAAAGTTAAATGCGTAGAAGAACAGACCACGCAGGCTGAATTAGCTGAAAAGGTAGGAACGTCTCCATCATATGTGAATCGATTGATCAAAAGTCCGGAGAAGATCGTAAATGCCACATATTTAAAGATGATGGAGCAGCTTGGGTACGACGTCCAGCTCACTTACGTAAAAAAAGAACAGTAGAAAAGAGGGTGTATCATGAACGAGCTGCAATCATTATCGCAGATTTTTCAAAACAAGATATTTAGAATCCCGGATTATCAGAGAGGATATGCTTGGCAGGATCTTCAGCTTCGTGATTTTTGGGAAGATGTAGTGAATCTACAAACTGACAGGTATCACTATACTGGCCTTCTTTCTTTGAAGGTGCTTAGCAGACAGGATAGTCAGAAACTCGGAAATGAAGATGCCTGGTTATTGCAAAGTGGTTTTAAAGCATATCATATCGTGGACGGGCAGCAGCGCCTTACCACGTTTGTTATCCTGCTCAATGAAATTATCGAGTTCGTGTGTAGTCTTCCGGACAATGAAGGAAAAGCCGAAGAAGAGATTTACTTGGGCTTTGAGAACATTAAGGATATCAGGGCTAAATACCTGAGCAGGAAACGTCCGCCAGATGGGTTGATTGTCACTTATATGTTCGGATATGAGAATGACAATCCCAGCGCGGAGTATTTAAAGTATCGTATCCTGGGCCAGCCTTTTGGTGGGACAATCAAAGAAACCTATTATACAAAGAACTTAAAATATGCCAAGGAGTTCTTCGCAAGAGAGCTCGCAGCTTTTTATGAGATAAAGGGCATTGAAGGGATTGCAGAGCTGTACCGGAAGCTCACATTGCAGCTCATGTTTAATATCCATGAGATCGAAGACGACTATGATGTGTTCGTGGCGTTTGAAACCATGAATAACCGTGGTAAACGATTAACAAACCTGGAACTGCTAAAGAACAGACTTATCTATCTTACGACACTTTATCCGAAAGAGATTCTTGATGAGACAAATGAAGTGGCCCTTCGCGAGCTGATTAATAAAGCATGGCGAGAAGTTTATTATCAGCTTGGCAGGAATGAAAATGATCTTCTGTCAGATGATGAGTTTTTGAGAGCACACTGGATTATGTACTTCGCTTATTCAAGAAAGAAAGGCGACGACTACATCAAGTTCCTTTTGAGGAAATTCTCACATAAATCGATATTTGAGAATGTTTTGCAGGCACTCCCGGAGGACGAGGATGTTGATGACAGCATTCCCGATCCTGGCGCTGACGACGATGACGATAGTGATGACACACCAGATATTCCTGAGCCTATCTCCGGAGAGTTTTTACAGCCAAAGGAGATCATGGACTATGTTAATAGCCTTAACGAAGCTGCCGAGTTCTGGTATTACACGTACTATCCGGATAAATGCACTTCTATAAGTGATGAAGAGCAGGTGTGGCTTGATAAACTTAACCGTATCGGTCTTGGCTATTTCAGACCGATGATCGCTGTTTCGCTTATCCCGAGGCTGGGATATTCGAAGGAGGAGCGGCTTGCGCTGTTTAAAGCGGCGGAAAGATTTATCTTTATCAATTTCCGTATGGCGATGTATCAGTCCAGCTATAAGAGCAGTGACTATTACAGAAAGACACGTGAAGTCTATACCGGAAGTATGACATTATCGGAAGTTACCGATGATCTGAATGCAACTACAGACGCAAACGCAAAGGACGCTGTACGCGTATTCCTTACCAGAATGAACCGCAGATTCATTTCTGCTGATGGTTTTTACAGTTGGCGTGATCTTCGTTACTTCCTTTACGAGTACGAGTATTCTTTGGCCACGAAGTATAAGCTGGAGAAGTTGTCCTGGGCATTGCTGACAAAGGTTGTAAAGGATCGTATCACTGTAGAACATATCCTTCCGCAGACACCGACAAAGCTGTACTGGCGTAATAACTTCAGACAGTTTAACGATGCGGAGATTAAATCATTATCGTCATCCCTCGGTAATATGCTGCCATTATCGCAGAGCATCAATTCGAGCCTGCAGAATGACAGTTTCGATGATAAGAAGGCCCGTGGATATGCTAATGGATGCCATTGTGAAGTAGAAATCTTCAAAGAAGATAAGTGGGACGCTGAGCATATTTACAATCGTGGTATAAAGCTGCTTCACTTTATGGAGTCTCGTTGGGGCTTTAAGTTTGAGAGTGTCGAGCAGATGGATGAGCTATTGCATATCGGTTTTGTGAATGATGGTAGAGAGATACCTGAAGAGATCACCGAAGAGAATATTACAGCGGTAACGGCCACACCGGATAAGACGAATGGAAATCGTTCTGCGCACATCGCAGCTGTTAATTTGAGTTTCGCAAACATAAAGGATGCGGCTGGTGAGATCCATATTGCTCCTGATAGTTGTAGCCGGAAGTATGTGCGATTTACTACAGATGCAATGAGCAAGATACTCCCTGACGCGCCGAAAGCGGAAAGTGGATGGGGAACGAGAAATCATTACTTTTATGAGATTATCAATAACGCCGGTAAGTCGGTTCATATGCAACTGGCCCTTAGTGCGAAGAATATCCCGGATGATCTGAAAGAAATCTGCGAAAGGATTAATGAGCACTTCCCGTCAAAACAGCAGAAGGAAAACTGGCAGTGGAGATGTCCTTTTATTACCAGTCACGTAAGCATACCTGAAGATATGTCAGATGAGGACATTCTAAATATTTTGAGCGACCAGTATGCGCAGCTTCAGGAATTTGAAAAGAAGCTGGTTGAAGCAATGAACGAGGAAAAGGCCGATGAGTAATTCAGATAATCCGAAGAAGGGTGCAGAATTTCAGAAACAGGTCAGAAACTGGTTTCAGGAACACTATGGAACGGGATTTGAACTGGAAACAAAGATACCAATTGGTAATCCTGCGAAGGATCATAAATTCGATATTGTGAATCCTGAGAAGCATATTGTCATTGAATGCAAACGCTACACTTGGACCGAAACAGGAAACGTTCCAAGCGCAAAGATGGGATTTACAAATGAGGCAGCATTCTATCTTTCATTTTTGCCGGATACTTATGAAAAGTATATAGTGATGCTTTGTTCTCATCATGAGAAAAGGAACGAAAGCCTTGCGGAGTATTATTATAGAACAAATCGGCATTTAATTGGAAAAACGAAAGTGGCTGAATACGATCCTGAAATCAATGAGTTGAGGGTCATAGGAGAGAACTAATAAAAGGAGGAGCAGTGATGAGCTGGGAAGAAATGTATACGTGCGTAGCCACCTGCCCCTGTGGTAAAGGGAAGATAACGCAGACCAGTTATGGTGATGACTGGAATAGATATCAAGATGGTCCTGTAGTGATCGAGTGCGAAGAATGCGCAAAGAAATATAAAGTTGAAGAAGTAACGCATCGCGGAATGCTTGCAGCAGACGGTTCTTGGAGTTCATATTATCTGACGCCAAAGGATTATCCTGATTATGAGGGCCCGAAGGAGTCGGACGTGTATCCTCCGGCGCTTAATCAATATCAGAATTTTTCGGTCTGGCTGATAGAGAACTTTACAGAAGATGAACTACGTAGTGTGCTGGATCAGCTTAAAAACACTACTTCGAGTGCTAAGTTGACAGGAATCGCGGCAGGAATTCGTGAAGCACATAAAAAAGCCAAGAAGACAGTTCGTGTGGGAGAAATCATAAAGACAGTTGAGGCTGCTTTGGAAAAGTATCCGGAACATGTCGGCAACAAGATCCAGCGTGAAGAAATAAGGAAGAAAGAATCTGATGCGCGTGCTGCTTACATAAAGGAAAAACGTAAGCATCAAACGCCCATCAATTTACAGAGAGAATAGATGAAAACAGTTAAAGTTGTCGCAGCAGTGATTTGTGATTCGATTCTTGAGAAGAAATCCATATTTGCTACGGCCAGAGGTTATGGTGAATTTAAGGGCCAGTGGGAGTTCCCAGGAGGAAAGATCGAAGCCGATGAAACTCCTCAGCAGGCCCTTGTAAGAGAAATACAGGAAGAGCTCGATACGAAGATTACTGTTGGTGATCTTATCGGAACCATAGAATATGATTATCCGACGTTCCATTTATCGATGGACTGCTTTTGGTGCGAGGTGGTTGACGGAGAGCTAAAACTATTGGAAGCAGAAGACTCAAGGTGGCTGTCAAAGGATACTTTATTAAGTGTTCAGTGGCTTCCGGCGGACATTACGCTCATTGAGAAGATTGAGAAACATATGAACTATTGAAAGGAACTATTTCATGAATATATCAGAGAATGTCCGAAGACAGATTTTGGACAATCTTATAATATTAGGTGAATGTTTTGGCACAAATGGACGTGCGGTAGATTTTGTTAATAGGGTAGCACCGTACTATAAAAACATAAGTGACTTGGAACGTCATATGGATCGTTTTAAGGATTGGACACTTGATCAGCTTTTTTATGATGAATTGGGACTGCTCTCAGTAGATGATAAGCAATTTGAATGCTTCTGCACTGAATATATGAATCCCGTTTTTGTCAGAAATAAAAGGATACTCGATGAATATGATGAGTTTTATTACGAAGATTTAAATCCGAAGTGTTTGAAGGCAATTAACGATGGCCTTGAATTGGCAGATTTAGAGGTTGTTTCTGATACGGATAGAAAAGGTTTTTTTAGGATAAGAACTAAGATAGCACTACCGAGCGATCCGATTAAAAACATTATTTTTGCTGCGAATAAAACGAAGCCGGATATTGTTGTCGATAACGTACTGGAAAACTCAGTTAAGATTGTAGATGCTGGAGATGCTCTGGTATATGATGCCGGCATTCCAGAGCAAGGTTTATCTTGGATCGAGCTGGCCAAATGGTATGAAAAGTATGAACCAGAAGATACTCAGAATATGTTAGCTGAGAGATTACTGTCTTCACTGGATAGCCCACCGGAAAAACTGTTTTTTCATGCCTATTGCGATTTTATATTAAAGAACGGGCGTGATTTGCCAGCTCTTATACCGCAGGTTTATTTGTATTATGATCCAAAAACAAGAAGCGAGCGATATGGAAAACCCGTTTTCGAACATCAAAGAATGGATTTTATGTTCGTGATTAGTCGTGAGCACAGAGTTGTAGTTGAGATAGATGGCATTCAGCATTATGCCGATGACAAAAACATCAGTGGAACATATTATAAATGTGCTGACGTCAACAGGTATGCGCAAATGATGAAGGCACATAGAGAAATGGTTCTTGATGGATACGATGTATATCGCATTGGTGGCAAGGAATTATATGTTGGTTCGGATGGAAATGAGGAACCAGCAAAACAGGTTGTATTTGAGTTTCTTGAAGGACTCTTCAAAAAATACAGAGTGATGCCTTGATATGTTTTCGCATACTTATATAAATATGACCTGTTTAGTAGGAGCCTTGACATTTATAATGGTGTCTCGGGGCACGTTGAGTGCGTGGTTGCACTACATCGGGTCGATATGTAAGAATCCTTGATTTGCGCGAAGGCAACGAGGAGAGTTCCGAAGAAACAACTGGCTGTAAAGCCAGTGTTTATGCGGAATTCGACGACTGCCCGCGAGTCGGGAAGTTTGTAAAACTTCTCGACTTCCGGCACTTTGAGCGACATATGATGTTCTCACAGAGTGATCGGAAAACCTACAAAAAGGCAATTTCAGACGGTGTAAATGGCTCGGTCGTTTTGGATGTGGGGTGTGGGAACACATAAAAGTACAGTTGCAGTAATTTCAAGTTATTCAACAGAATAAGAAACGTGAGAGACCGTTCATTTTCAAGTAATTGGAGATGAGCGGTCTTTTTCTATGCAATGGAGGATGTAATGGAAGAGATTAAGAGTATCAGAATTAGTGAGCTAAAGGACTTTAAAAATCACCCTTTTCATGTACGGCAGAACATGGAATTATAACGGAGGAACATACATGATTATCAGTGAAAGAATTTTTTACATAATGGAGCAGAAGAACATGAGCCAGTTGGAATTGTCGAGAAGAACCGGGATTGCAACAAGCAACATCAGTGACTGGAAAAAGAAAAAGACAAATCCAAAAGCAGACTGTCTATTATCCATATGTGACGCATTGGATATTACACCGGAACAGCTTTTAACGGGAAAAGGAATTGATCCGGAGTATAAAGATGCAGATATGGATTATGAAGTTACCAGGTCGGATATTAAGATATTAAAGCAGATTCATAGCCTTGGAGACGAACAGTATAAAAGATTGATGGCATATATGAAGGCATTGCAGAAACTGGAGCAAATGGAAAGCATTGTGGAGGAATAGAGATGGCAAATAAAATAGTTAGAGAAATTATTCATGCAAAGGGTATTGATATTGGAATTTACACGAAGGATTTTGAAAATGAATATATTTCGTTGACAGATATCGCAAAATACAGAAATGATAATGATCCCAGATTTGTCATTCAGAACTGGATGCGAAACAGGAATACAGTTGAGTTTTTGGCGGTCTGGGAAGAACTTCACAATCTGGATTTTAACCGTGTGCAATTCGAGGCGGTTAGAAGTGAGGCGGGATTAAACAGATTTGTTATGACACCGACCAAATGGATTGAACAGACAAATGCTATTGGAATAGCGTCGAAAGCGGGCAGGTATGGTGGAGGAACTTATGCACATAGTGATATTGCTATGGCATTTGCAACATGGATTTCTCCAGAATTTCAACTGTATATTATGAAAGACTATCGCAGACTGAAACAGGACGAAAATAGTCGCCTGTCATTGGATTGGAATTTGAACAGAGCATTATCAAAGGTGAACTATCGTATTCACACAGATGCAGTAAAAGAAAATTTGATTCCACCAGAACTAACACCGGAACAGATTGCCTATACATATGCCAGTGAAGCAGATCTTTTAAATGTTGCTTTATTTGGACAAACTGCAAAGCAATGGAAAAATAACAATCCAAGTAAAAAGGGTAATGTGCGTGACGATGCAAATTTAAATCAGTTATTGGTATTGGCAAATATGGAGAGCTATAATGCAATTTTAATTGAACAGGGAAAATCTCAATCAGAAAGACTCGTATTGCTTAGAAATTTGGCAATTAAGCAGATGGATACATTAGCCAGTATTAATTTATCAGCGGTTTCGGCACTTCCGGGAAGTGATATGTAAATTGAAGAAAGAAAAAATCAGAGTTTATTTGTATACCCGCGTTTCCACAACCATGCAGATAGACGGCTATTCTCTAGATGCACAGAAAACAAAAATGAAAGCCTTTTGTGATTATAATGAGTATGAAATTGCCGGTGAGTATGAGGATGCAGGAAAATCCGGTAAGTCAATAGAGGGAATCAGTATGTGGGGCAGGGCAAGTGCATTGTGGATGCGACCAGACTTGTACGCAGGCTGATTCCTTTGGAATGTGAACGCCTGATGGGATTTCCCGATTACTGGACGGACATACCAAAGGCAAGTGACAGTGCAAGATACAGAGCGCTGGGGAACAGTGTGGCGGTGCCATGCGTAGATTTTATTCTATGCGGCATCGCCATGTACTTATCAAAAATGGGAGAGGAGGAAGAGGATGTATATCTATCCCGATAACTTGAAGGCAAAGGCAACCATGTGGCTGTGGAGTTTAAAGGACTTAGCCATTGTCGGAATCATTATTTTATTCTCTGTGTTTGCGTTCGCCTATGCAGGGGTGTGGTTCCCGTTAGTCATCGCAGGAGCCTATCTATCGAAGAGAAGAGGTAGTGATAAGTGGTGCAAGCCATACCCCGCCGGCAGGGAATGATATGTATGCCCAGATTAAAAATTTCTATGTGGAACTGGCAGAAAAGAGCAACTTAAACGGAATCGAACTGGCAGCCTGGACCCATGCGGAATTTGTCCGTATCCATCCTTTTTTGGACGGAAACGGAAGAACCTCAAGACTGCTTATGAATTATCAGCTGCTGAAAAATGTTTTTTTACCGGTATCCGTGGCAAAAGAAGACAGACTGGATTATTATAATGCCTTGGATAAATATGCTGCAGAGGGAGACTTACAGCCATTCATGGAACTGGTTGCCACCTTAGAAGAAAAGCAGCTGGATAAGTACCTTGCCCATGTGCAGGAGCAGGAAATGAAGGCACCGACGCAGACAATGTAATAAAAAATGACAAGTAAATACCGCAGAGAATGAAGTATCAGACGAAAACGTTTGGTACTTTTTTTCTGCCCAAAAATCAAGAAACAGGAGGTATCCATGAATAAAAACAGAAAGAAAAACATGGTAACGGAGTCAGAAGCCGAGGCAAAGCTGAAAGGCTTTGAAGAGTGATAAAATATTCATTCCTTAGTAACCCATATTGTAAGATATGGCTGAACATACAGAAGTCAGTTCGAGTCGTAGTACCGAAGAAGTCTATGAAAATAGATAGAGGAAAGGACTTGACGGTTGTGAAAAGACAGACGCTATTTATCTGATACTTGAAGATAGCAGTTGCTCGAAGGAGGTTACTTATTTGAGGGTAGGTTGGAAACCGAGAGTAAAGGATAAGAACGCTTAGAGCTAGGAATAGATAGTGCAAGGCACAGGCACATCTTTGAACAACCGAACCGCCGCTTGCGGACCCGCATGAGTGGTAGTGTGAGAGGACGGGGGCTAGTCACCCCTTCCTACTCGATTTCAATTTTTTTCTGTATGTGGAAGGCGTCATTCCGACAATTTTTTTGAATACATTTTGGAAATAGGATTGGCTGCTAAAACAGAGGTAACTGCTGATTTCAGATAAGGTTTTATCTGTATAGCGAAGAAGACTCTTGGCTTCTTGTATTTTCGCATGGGTGATATATTCTCCAATGTTAAACCCCAGTTCTTGTTTGAAGTGTTCGATGGTATAGGTTCGGCTTCGGTGAATGTGATTTGCGATATCATTTATAGATATATTGGAATTTATATGGCTATTTATATACTGAATGCAGTCATACGTTTCTGCTGGAAGATTTGCCGGAATCTTGGATTGCGATACACGGGTAGCAAAATCTATTAACATATTAAACTGTAAGTTTGCAATTTCTGATACAGAGGTCATTTGTTCACATTCCTGAGAATAGGCATCAATTAACTGATAAGTTTGTTCTATATCAAGACCACCGGGAATGGCGGCAGTTTTACCAATGTGAGAAACAAGCGATATAAAAATATTTTTTGCCTGGCGTAGCGGAGTGTTTCCCACAATTCCCTCATGCAAATCATCTTTTTTGGCAGCTTCCAATAAAATGCTTCTTAATAAAGTGGGGTTGCCGGTTTGAATTAGATTTATAATTTGTTGTTCAAAAAAGAAAGTGCCATGTATATGTTCCTCTTCGCGTTTGACATAAGCGGTTAAAATTTGTGCAGAAGCGATATTTTCTTTATAGTTATCATCGATTAAATGAAAAGCAGTGGCGGAATCTAATTTGTTACCGTTTAGTGTGTATTCTATAAAAGCTATTGCATTGGCAAAACGTGAATAGGTATAGGATGGAAATGCTGATAGCTGATTCTTTATATCTTCTACAAAGATCAACACCTAACTGAATATGTGAGCCTTCCATCTCGTGGTCAACGGACTTGCCGAGGTCGTGCAGCAGACCGGCACGC
>OLVY01000073.1_pt1 | contig 69836 bp, 64 predicted proteins | sample 1674261 | NCBI WGS metagenome assembly OLVY01 (sample SAMEA103958155, study PRJEB25191) | human gut metagenome | biome: human-associated habitat [ENVO:00009003]; feature: intestine environment [ENVO:2100002]; material: feces | place: Germany | collected 2013/2015
GGTTCCATACCATCGAAGTATAGTAGGTTTGTTTGCCGCATTATTAAATGCTGCCCAATTACCATAATTGCGTTCCCTTCTATTTGCCCACATATAATAATCGTATGTAAGTTCCTTCTCAAGCTGTTCTATACCTGATTGCTTTCCTTTTGCCAACTCTATTAAGGCTAATTTAACGATTAGGTTACAAATAGGCTCAATATCTGACGATAGACCTACTTGAACGATAGCATCTGCATCCTCCGGCGAAACATACGCAGGTAATTGGCTCCTATCTGTCACTTCCTCTGCCGATGCTGAGTAAATAGCCGATTCAACCAAACATTCATAACATGGCCCTCCATTAGGATTATATCGGAAAACATCACCGCCTTCAGCCCTCGTTACAGCACGACCAAAAAGTCCGAATTTATTATGCTCACACAAACTTTTGGATAAGAGAAAACGGCTCGGATTGTTATCTGTTGCACAGATAACCATATCGGACTTGGCCACCTGTGTCTCCATCTGATCCTTGTTCTCGATGATATTTACAGGGAATGTCTCAACTACTGCATACTTGTTTTTTCCAAGAATTGCGTCCTTTATCGCATCCGTTTTTAAACGGCCTAAATCTTTTATGCCACATGTATGCCTAGCAAGATTATGCAATTCGACTCTATCGAAATCAAACAAAGCGAATTGTCCTACTCCAGCTTTTGCCAACTCAATTGCAATTTGAGAGCCGAAGCTGCCAAGGCCGACTATCATCACACGCTTTTGACTCAGCACATCCACTTCCAATATTCCTTTGGATCGTGAATACATCTCTGTCTGCGCCGGTATAAAAGAAACCACACACCATTCCTCACTTGTATTGTCATAAACTTTTACATCATCTTCACTCTTGACGCATACAATATATGAGACATCTTGTACTTCATTTGTCTCTATTGTCTTAGTCCATAAAGCCGTAGATGCCAAGCCAAAAGCATGCGATTCCTTCTCTGTCCTTATGTGTACAACGTCCTCATTTTCCCACTCATACGAGTATCCCAGATGCTGTTTATTGTCTTTACAAAGGAAGGATTTTACATCTTCCTTGTCTACATATATAGTCTTCATACACCCGCGAAGCCGTCTTTTGTGAGTCGGGTTACAGTGTCACCTTCTTGCGCTGTTCCAGATTCAACCTGTTTAAAGTTCCCTGTTTCCGGATCATACACCAAGTCATAAATTTTGTTTGTCGTAGCATTAGCCGCACCGGTTCTGATTACGGGTTCGTTCATTACACGATTAATTGTTACCATCTTGTTTATTGATTTCTGTGATTAGTTGATCTATTGTTTTTCCAGTCTCTTTGTATATTTCATAAAGTTCTAGCCAAAGACGGCATTTTATATACACCTTATACAGCGAAACTCGCGGTGTCCATGCTCCATCAGGATAGTGACACAACTGCGTTCTACCATCTTCCGTCCCATAGCAATGCATCTCATGACAACATTGTAAAGCCATCCCATCGTTGTCCATAAGTTCCTCTGTAACGAACACACGAGGTGGTTTTTCAGGGAAGTCCTTAAGCTCGATTTTCATCGTGTATAACTTGTCATTATTTGTCCTTGCAGCAGCCGACAGACACGCTTTATCTGTTCCAATATCATCAAATCTATAGAAATTTGACGGCAGTTTCTTTCTTAGAACTTCTTTTTCAAGTTCAAACCGATTATTGTCCATTTTCTTTTTTATGTTGATTATTTGATTCAATCATCTTTTTCAGAAAGTCGCTATACATTTTCCAGACTGTTTGAGAAACATCTTCACCATCTTCGGGTTGGATACATCCTATATCGTAAATTCTCGATTCCTCGTATTTAGTCACACGTTCGATATTGATTTCGCCATCCGGAAAAGTGTTTGGGAAAAGAATATTATCTTCGCAACCTGAAATTTTCACTCCTATGCATATAGTCCCATCTTGCAATACGCATGGCTTCACTTTCGCGCCATTAATTTTTTTGCATATAGTTTCTACTATACGCTTAAATTCCATCCTATTATCTTCGTCTGCAAACCATCCGAGACTATAAATTTTCTGTTGTGTTTTATTCTCCAAGATAGGGTAGACAACACTTTCATTCTTAGAATCGGGCATTATCAATACATCTTTTAACTGGCTATCTATCACGCCACGAAGCCTATTATTCTCTTTAATAACTTGCCATTTTGCTTCGACATATTGAGATCCTTCTGCAAAGTTAAATGGGTTTATGATTACACCCTCTCGTTTTATAACACCAATACATAAACACATTCGATGTAATTCCAGCGATACAATGCCATTTTGCATTGTATGTGCATCATGCCCACTTGGGCTTTCTATTCCAAGTTTATGATGAGAATGCCATTCGCCAATATGCTGTAACCCGAACTCTTTAAGCTTTGCCCCTATCAGCTCCAAATATTCCACATCTTGATTAAAAAAAGCCTCTTCATGATTCGCATTACGCCCCGGACCAATTGCATAAATTATTCTTGGCGCGCCAGACGCAGTCCATGAGCCGAATAGTTGGCCACCGGTTTCAATATTTGGATAATCATTTATACACTTCGCAATAAACGACACCTCACTCGCATATATATAAGCGACATCCGAAGGAACAAGTTGTTTGCTTGTTTCAACAGCGCTATTTCTTTCTTTGACTTTCTGCTTTACAGGTTTATCTGTTGATTGTATTATTTCTATTCCTTTCTTATTCTTCGGTTCTATTTTGCTACCGGACGATATATACCTCCGATTATTCGCATTGCGCCTTTTTTTACTCATTATATGTTTTATCCAATTCTTTATGATATTCTTTGCCATACTCTGAATGATTACTTTATCTAATATACCGTAGGTCCACTAAAAGTAAATGCATTAAGCTGTATTTTTTTGTTGGATAATCAGCAACCCGGGTGTTGCCGAACTCCATTGCATGTCATTTTTAGGCATAGGGCATATAGAGCACAATGCAAGTCCCTGACACAGTGCAAGATGATTGATGTAAATATGAGAGGCGTGGGACTATTGCGCTGAATGTTGTCAAGGAGGCATCGCCAAACGCCTTAGTCGAAACAATCAGCCCACCCCACGCCAGTCTGTATATCTCCCCCATCGTCCGGGGTGGGATAGACGACACGCATGAGCATTTGGGGCTGCTGTATCCTTCGACTGGAGTAATTTTGGCGATTTTCCTTGGCCGGATAAAGCACAAACGCTTCTATGTTTAGTATGTCCGGATGTTCCGTTAGGACATCCACGGCAAAATTAATGATTTTTGTTCAATACACAATATTATATTTTCGATTATTCCAAATTTATATTTATAATTGTGTGCGTTTTACACTATTGCTCCTATACCCATATGCTGCAAAACATATTTCGGAGAATAAGACCATCGAGAAAGCAAGATGGGCTTGCTTCCCCGATGGTAAGATTTGTTTAGAGGACATCACGGATGTGTATCACCGTGAGCGGCGGTGATTAGTCCTCGAGGTAGTAGACAACGGTGGAGACCACGCGGACGTTCTTCATATAGGGCTTGCCTGAATCGAGGTCGTCGATAGAGAACTGACCTTGGTTGGCGGTCTTGATTTTGCCGAGTGTAGACTCGCTATCCTTGGCGAATTGGGCGGCAGCTTCGCGAGCGTTCTTGGTGGCCTCGGCTATCATCTCGGGCTTGATTTTGTTGAGGCCGTTGAAAGTGTAGTTGACATACGTGCCCGAGAATGGAATGCCGCGTGCCAGCAGTACGCCCTGCTTGTCGACCATGGTGTAGACTTCGTCTACCTTGGAGGTGTTGACATTGACCGTACCCGTAAGTGCATAGCGGTAGTTGCGGTTGGTTTCGCCGTAGCGTTCGGCCTGAGGCTCGTATACCGAGGGAGTTCCGTAGGTGATGTCAGCATCATCGATACCACATTCTCTGACAAAGGATTTTACTTTGGCGTTTTTGCTTTTGAGTTGGGCATACAGTTCCTGAAGATCATCGCCGGTGATGGTGTAGCTCACGCTCCAAGATGCGTTGTCGGCCTTGACTGTCCGTTCGGCCAGGCCACGCACGCTTATTTCGCGATCACGAAACGCAAAGTTGTCGATGCCGGCTTTGAGCGCAAAGCCGCTGATAACGATACCGGCTGCGATAAGCAGCGCCGGGATTGTCGAGGAAAATTTCTTGCAGTCCATAACAGAAAAATTAGAGTTTGGTGAAAATTAGAGTTTGGCGTTAAGTATTTTTTGGATGTTCAGAAATCAGTTGAGCACCTTATATCCGGCATCGCGAAGGCCTTGGCGCACCTGCTCGATATGCTCGATGTTGCGCGTCTCCATGTCGATGCGCAGTGTGCAGCCATTGATTTCGACCGATGCATCGAGGCGTTCGTGCGTGACGGATATGATGTTACCGCCGAGTTGGGCAATGATGCCGCACACGCCCGAAAGTTGGCCGGGTTTGTCGGCAAGGTTGATGATGGCGGTGTAGAAACGACCGCTCTTGACCAGGCCGCGAGTGATGACGCGGTTGAGCATATTGACGTCAATATTGCCGCCCGATACGAGGCAGCAAACTTTCTTGCCTTGAACGGGCAGCTTGTCAAACATCACGGCGGCAACACTGACGGCTCCGGCGCCCTCGCTGACCAGTTTTTGCTTTTCGATAAGGGCGAGTATGGCCGCAGCCACTTCGTCATCACTGACGGTTACGACCTCATCCACATATTTCTGACAGAAGGCAAAAGTGTTGACACCCGGTTCTTTGACGCAGATGCCGTCGGCAATGGTGGCCACGCCGGACAGGTGTACGGAATGTCCTTCTTGCAGCGATCGGTACATCGATGGGGCGCCTTCAGCCTGTACACCGTAGACTTTGATGCCCGGGCGCAGGGTCTTGATGGCAAAAGCCACGCCCGAGATCAGGCCACCGCCGCCTATGGGCACTACCACAGCTTCGACATCCGGGAGGTCTTCGAGTATTTCGAGACCGATAGTACCCTGTCCTGCAATCACCAGCGGGTCGTCAAAGGGGTGTACAAAGGTGTAGCCGTATTGTTCTTTAAGTTCGAGAGCCTTGGCATAGGCATCATCGTAGACACCCGGCACGAGGCACACTTCCGCTCCATATCCCTTGGTGGCCTCCACCTTGGATATGGGAGCGCCGGCAGGCAAGCATATCAGCGATTTAATGCCGTTGTGCGTTGCGCCCAGGGCAACACCTTGCGCATGGTTGCCGGCCGAGCAGGCAATGACGCCACGCGCCTTTTCCTCATCGCTGAGCTGCGAAATCTTGTAATAGGCACCGCGCAGCTTGAACGACCCTGTCATCTGCAGACATTCGGGCTTGAGCCACAGATCGACACCGGGCTTGAAGTTGGGTGCATGTACCGGCACCGTATGGCGTGCCACTCCGTTGAGTACGCGTGCGGCATTGAATATTTCGTTGATTTGCAGCGGTTCGGCTGCATGTTTTGTAGTATTTGCGGACATATTTGCTGCCTTAGATGTTCATATGATGAGGAAAGGTGTTGTATATCGCTACAAAAATAATCATTTTTTCTCGGTCTTTATTCGTGTCGTCTGTGTTTTTTTGATAATTTTGCATCCGATAGCCGGGGCACACGCTTCGGCAGTATAAATATACACTCAACACTATGTACAAAATCGTAAGCAAAGAGTATTTCAGCCCCAAAGTCGTGAAGTTGGTGGTTCAGTCTCCGGAGATAGCGCGAGCGCGCCGTCCGGGGCACTTCGTCATCGTACGCTGCGGCGACAAGGGCGAGCGCATACCCCTGACCATAGCCGATGCGGACGTCCTGGCAGGCACCATCACGCTGGTGGTGCAGGATGTCGGCTTCAGCACCCATGCCATCTGTGGCCTTGAAGTCGGCGACAGCTTCACCGATGTGGTTGGACCGCTTGGCAAGGCAACGCATATCGAGAATTTCGGCACCGTGGTATGCTGCGGCGGCGGTGTGGGCGTGGCTCCCCTGCTGCCCATCATCAAGGCCATGAAGGAAGCGGGCAACCGCGTCATCTCGGTATTGGCAGCTCGCACTCGCGACCTTATCATCCTCGAAGAACAAGTGGCACAACATTCGGATGAGACCATCATCATGACCGATGACGGCAGCTACGGCACCAAAGGTCTGGTCACCGCCGGCGTACAGTCGGTGCTTGACCGCGAACACGTAAATCAGGTGGTCACCATAGGTCCGGCCATAATGATGAAATTTGTCTCAAAACTTACGGCACAATACAATGTACCCACAATATGTTCGCTCAACACCATCATGGTGGATGGTACGGGCATGTGCGGCGCCTGCCGCGTCACCGTGGGCGGCAAGACGCGATTTGTGTGCGTCGACGGCCCCGAATTCGATGCGCATCAGGTAGACTTTGACGAGATGCTGATGCGCCTGCACGCCTACGACTGATACGCCCGCTCCCAAATGTCTCACTGAAATACCCGAAACATACTGTCATGTCAGACAACAAAGAAAGTATACAGCAGCTGACCGATCGCGACGCCGCCTGGCGCGCCGAGCTGCGCAAAGCCATAGCCACTCCACAGCGCACTGCCATCCCCCGTGCACGCATGACCGAACTCGACCCGGCATATCGCATCACCAATAGCGAGGAGGTGGCTCAAGGTCTTACCGCCGAGCAGGCTCTTGTGGAAGCCTCGCGCTGCCTCGACTGTCCCAACCCTACATGTGTCACCGGCTGTCCGGTCAACATCAATATACCCTCCTTTATCAAGAACATCCAACGCGGGCACTTCGATGATGCCGCCCGCGTGCTGCGCGACACCTCGGCACTTCCCGCCGTCTGCGGCCGTGTATGCCCGCAAGAGCGTCAATGCGAATCGCGATGCATCTACCACAAGATGAAGAAGGAACCCATAGCTATCGGGTGGCTAGAACGCTTCGCTTCCGATGCCGCACGCCGCAATGACAAGAGTGAACACAAAACTACAAGACCGGCTACCGATGCGCCGCGTATAGCCGTGGCCGGCTCGGGACCCTCGGGACTATCTTTCGCCGGCGCTATGGCCGCTCTGGGATACCGAGTTACAGTCTTTGAGGCGCTACACGAAATAGGCGGCGTACTCAAATACGGCATCCCCGAATTCCGCCTTCCCAACGAAATCGTCGACTACGAAATAGACAACCTCCGGGCCGCCGGAGTCGAATTTCACAAAAACACCGTCATAGGCAAAACCCTAAGCTACGACGACCTCAAGGCTCAAGGCTTCGTCGGACTCTTTGTGGCCAGCGGCGCCGGATTGCCTCGCTTCATGGGCATACCCGGCGAGAACCTCATCGGCATCATGTCCTCCAACGAATACCTCACGCGCATCAATCTCATGGGAGCCGGTCGTCCCGGATATGCCACCCCCGTACGACACGGACACACCGTAGCAGTCATCGGCGGCGGCAATACGGCCATGGACTCGGTGCGCACAGCCCTGCGCATGGGCGCCAAACGCGCTGTTATTGTCTACCGCCGAGGTCTCGAAGAAATGCCCGCACGCGCCGAGGAAATACACCATGCCCGACAGGAAGGTGTCGAATTCATGACCCTGCACAATCCCGTGGAATATCGCGGCGATGAGCACGGCCAAGTCACCTCTATGGTACTGCAGCCTATGCGACTCGGCCTGCCCGATGCCGGCGGACGCCGCAGCCCCGAGCCGGACACAGAGAAGCCACTCGTCGAAATGCCCGTGGACGAGATCATTGTAAGCGTCGGCGTTTCGCCCAACCCTCTGATTCCGCACAGCATACCGGCATTGGATACCACACGCCGTGGAACCATAGCTGTAGGTGCCAACAGCGGCGAAGACGGCAACGACGGACTTCAGTCATCGATACCTACCATCTTTGCCGGCGGCGACATCGTGCGCGGCGGCGCAACGGTTATCCTCGCCATGGGCGACGGACGACGCGCAGCGGCACAAATGCACGCGTATCTGACTGCAGACAAGGCATAATATCCTGATTAATAGACACACAAAGGCGGTGACGTTTGAAAAAGCGCCACCGCCTTTGTGTTAATTTATGTTATTTTTTAGTACTATGTATTGCAAGGTATTATACAAATGCCTAATTTTGCATCGTCATAATATATTTAAACACTCCACACTCATGGCAACAAGCACAGACAACATGAAGGCGCAGATGCGCAAAGGCATGCTGGAATATAGCATACTCCTGTTGCTGCAAGGTGGCGACGCATACGCCGGCGAGATAATCCAAGGTCTCAAAGACGCGCACCTCATAGTAGTCGAAGGTACCTTGTATCCACTGCTGACGCGTCTGAAAAACGATGACATCCTCACCTACCGCTGGGAAGAATCACCTTCGGGGCCACCACGCAAATATTACACTCTAACCGACCGGGGACGCGATATATTGGCAGCACTCACTACCGCATGGTCGGAAATAGCAACATCCATCGAAATCCTTAGAAGCAAAAACATATGAAAAAGTCATTCTCAGTAAACATAGACGGTCGTATCTTCAATATAGATGAGGACGCATACGACCTGCTTCAATCCTACCTCAAGCAACTGGGCACAGCCTTTGGTAATGGGGACGACTCGGACGAAATAGTCAGCGATATCGAAGCTCGCGTGTCCGAACATTTGGCCGAAATGTGTCCCACATCAGTGGTCAGCATCCGCGACATCAACTCCGTCATCGACATCATCGGCCGCCCCGAGCAAATAGGCGCTGAGGCTGCCGCGACATCTGACACAGAGGATGCGGAGAACACTCCGCCATCTACACCTCCACCCTTCCCTTCCCAGGCACAGGCACGCGAAAGCCGCAAGCTGTTCCGCGATGTCGAAGACTGCGTATTCGGCGGCGTGCTTTCCGGACTTGCCAAATACAACGGATGGAGTGCCACCACAGTACGCCTATGCGCCGTCATAATTGCGCTGCTCACCACCGTATGGCCATGCGTACTGGCGTATATCATTGCCTGGATAATAATACCACCGGCTCAGACAGCCGAACAAAAGTTGCGTATGGTCGGGATGCCGGTCACCGCCGCCACCATCGGTCAAACCGTGCGTGATACGGCCAACCGCGCCGCCAAGGGTATCAACAATTCTTTCTTTTCGATACTCGGGCGCGCCATCGCAGCATTTGCCGGATTTATTGCCGGAAGCATCGGTATCGGATGCGCCATTGCTGCCGTATGCGCTCTGTTTCTTATGATTATGGGTGTCTTCACCTCGCCCGAATGGGTGTTGTCTAATTTTGACATCAACTTCGGGGGAAAAGCTATAGGCAACGAATACATCGCCGGTATGGCTATTCTTTCGGTTCTACTTGCCATCATCATTCCCTGCTTTCTGGTCGTTTGGGGTGCCTGCGTGGCACTATTCAAAGTCAAAGGCCCTTCGCGTACCTCCATCATCACGCTGTGCATCGTCGAATTTATCCTAATTGTCGCCGCCATCCTGATGTTCAATTACCTTGATGCAGTACACACCGCGCATTGCATCGAATACAATCGTGGCATTATGGAGACCGTTACCGTCACCGATTCTATTCCGACAGACACCGTAGCCACCGCAGCACAGACGGCCACAGACGCCACGACACACACATCAGCGCACGCCGCAGCCACCTCCGCACACGCAGCCACCTCGTCCGCCGCTGTCGGTACCGTTCTGAGCAGCGTGGCCATCACCACAGCACTTTTTTTCGCAATCTGACAATATTATCGACCTTATACACACAATATTACGACATCCAACGAGGAGGACGCCAACCGACGTCCTCCTCTGTTTTTGCGCTCGGTATACCCGTTTTTCTGCCTCATACTCACAATTCGCCGAACAAATTGCTCACATTTCACTGAACAAATCACTCACAATTCGCTGAACAAAAGGCTCACAATTCACTGAAAATTCCCGGAAAAATTTGATTTACAAGATAAAAAAGCATAACTTTGCACACATAAAACAGAAATGATATGACGAAGTATAAGCCGCGTATAGCAGACAAGATTTTGGAGCGCAAAGTCCGAGGGAAAGGAGCTGTGCTCATCGAAGGACCAAAATGGTGTGGCAAAACGACCACAGCCAAGCAGTTGGCTAAAAGTGTCCTCGATTTGGGCAATTCGGCCGTATTGTCGCAAAGCGCACAAATGATTGAATTGGAGCCTAAAGAATTGCTCGAAGGCAAAACGCCAAGGCTTATAGACGAATGGCAAGCCCTGCCCCCGATATGGGACTGCATTCGCAACGAGGTAGACCTTCGTAACGAACCGTCACAATTCATCCTGACAGGTTCGTCCGTATTGCCCGAAGCATACGAAACGGTTCACAGCGGCACGGGGCGCTTTTCGCACCTCAAAATGCGTCCTATGAGCTTGTACGAATCCGGTGAATCCAATGGTTCCATAAGCCTTAAAAGCCTTTTCGAAAAAAGCAATTTTGACGTCAAGCAAAACGGCCTCGGATTGGACGATATTGCATATCTAACCTGTCGCGGGGGCTGGCCCTGGGCTACAATCATATCTTCTGATGTATCTCTCGATCAAGCGATTGACTACTACGATTCAGTGGTAAATTACGATATTAAACGAGTGGATAATGTAAGACGCAACACCGAGCGTGCGCACTTGCTACTGCGCTCATACGCCCGTAATATTTCGCAGCAAGTGCCGATAACAACTATCCGAAAGGATATGATTGCAAATGACACCGGCACCTTGGACGAAAACACCATTATGGACTATGTCAAGGCATTAAAAAAGCTATATGTCATCGAAGATCTCGAAGCATGGAATCCCAACATCAGGAGCAAAGCTGCAATCCGCACGAGTGACACCCGACATTTTGTAGACCCAAGCATCGGCACTGCGGCACTCGGTCTTGGGCCTAATGACTTAATCAATGATTTACAAACCTTCGGGCTGTTTTTTGAGGACCTTGTAGTACGCGACATGCGCATTTATGCGGAGGCTTTGGACGGCAAGTTGTACCATTATAGGGATAGTAGCGGCTTAGAATGTGACGCTGTGATACATCTTCGCAACGGCAGATATGCATTACTCGAAGTAAAATTAGGTGGCAGCGAACGAATCGAGGAAGGAGCTTGCAGCCTGAAAGCCCTTGCAGATAAAATTGATACAGACAAGATGCCCACGCCATCGTTTTTGGCCGTTATCATCGGAGTGGGCAAATACGCATACCAACGTAAAGACGGAGTATACGTTATCCCTATCGGCTGCCTCAAAGATTAACTTGCGATTAGGCTTAGGCTCTTTTGTTCACATTTCACTGAATAAATCACTCACAATTCACTGAACAAAAGGCTCACAATTCACTGAGCTTACAGCCAACAGATTATTTTTAAGTGTATTACAGCAAGTGATTATCGGACTACAGTAACATCAAAAGGCCATACTGAAATTGAGACATACCGAGTGCGTCTTATACTTCGGATTATAATCCGTAAAGCCTTGGGGATTGCCGTCGAAGAGCTTGAAACTCGAGTACGAATAGGTCAGCGAAAGTCCGAAGCGGTCAAAATTCATCAATAAGCCGCCTTCGGCTCGCCAATACGCCCAGTCCGAGTTGTGACTACCGATGGCCGGAGGAGCTATTGTCAGACCCGGCATAAAAACCAAGCGGAAATCGCCGCCGATGCTCGGAATGCGAAAAAGTGTGGGCGTGCGCAGTATCACCGAAGGTTTGAAAACAAAACGAGTACAGTATTCGTCCGGGTCATGCGTATCATAATAGTCCGCGCCCCAAGCATAAAATGGTCTAACTTCGCCGGCAAAGCCTATGGAGGCGGCTACGCCGGTGTATGGTGTCGACATCCATGCAATGCCGAAATGCGCTTCCCATCCGTCCGTATTCAGCCCCATCTGCATATAGCCTCGCCAATGGTAGGGACGTGTTTCGTCCTGAGCGCGACACTCATCAACAAAGAGCATAATCAACGCTACCACAATGACATACTTCCAAGTATAGGCTATATTCCAAGACTTTTTCATATCTTTGTACACTGGTCGGTGATGCAAATTTACGGTTTTTTCGGTATTCGGATGCAAGATTGCGCCCGATACTGGATTTACACGTCAGAAAAGCTTAATACCAACCGACATAAAGCAATTACGAATATGAACAAGTTCAAATATCTTACATTTGCCATCGCGATGGCTCTGCCCTTTGGGCTTCAATCCTGTTTAAACGACGACGATGACATCCGCGACCGCCCCACGGCACTGGTCACCGTGGTGCCGCAAGACGGAGGAAGCTTTGTCATGAATCTCGATGATGCCACCGTACTTATTCCCACCAATATGAGCCGGTCACCCTACGGCGACAAGGAAGTGCGTGCGCTTGTCAACTACATAGACGAAGACAGCCGAGCCACCGAACGACGAGTCAAAGTGGTATGGATAGACAGCATACGCACCAAGATGCCCGAAAAAACCTTGGGCAGTGCAGCCGCTGATGACGAAAAATACGGCAAAGACCCTGTCGAGATAGTGCGCGACTGGGTGACTGTGGCCGAAGACGGATACCTGACACTGCGTTTCCGCACCATCTGGGGCAAACGAGGCATCAAGCACTCTCTCAACCTCGTAACCGACACCGATGCCAAAGATCCTTACGTGCTCGAGCTAAGACACAACGCGCACAAAGACGTAGACGGCGTGATGGGCGATGCACTCATTGCCTTCAACCTCAACGGACTGGACTTCGGGGACAAGGGCACGGCAAAATTCACACTGAAATGGATGTCATTCTCCGGCAGCAAGTCCGCCACTTTCGAGCTGAAAAAGAGAACAACATCCTCCACACCCAAAGGCATGGCTTATAGTTTATATGTAGAGTAATATTCATTAGCTCATCCGAGACGAACGGTTGGGCGGGTCGCGAAAATTCCGCGACCCGCTCTCACCGTCAAAAGCGAGACTTAACTTCGACTTTACCTCCAATATGCCCGGCAGCGGCACGACACCCGACAACGAACAGCAAATGGCTCTGCGCCTGCATCAAGGCGACCGCGCGGCTTTGCGTGCGGTTTACGATGCATATGCACGCTACCTTACTGCCGTATGCACCCGTTACATTGCCGATGACGATGATGTCAAAGACGTACTCCAAGAGGCATTTATTCGCATTTACGATGCAGCCGGGTCGTTTGAGTACCGCGGCAGCGGATCGTTCAAAGGCTGGCTGACGCGCATCGTGGTCAATCAGGCACTCAAGCACCTACGCGACAGCAAGACCGTATTTGTCCCGCTGTCACCCCAACAGGAAAACCTTGCAGACGAAGACCCGGACACGGAACAAGTCCCGGCCGCAGTGATACACAAGATGATACGCGAGTTGCCGGACGGGTATAGGGCCGTGTTCAACCTCTATGTCCTCGAACAACGGTCGCATAAGGAAATAGCCGCACTGCTCGGCATCTCCGAAAGCACCTCCGCCTCACAATTGCACCGAGCCAAAGCCTTGCTCGCTTCCAAAATCAACAAATACCGAACCGCACAAAATTCCGTCTCATGAAAGAAGACCGGCTCAAAGACATACGCGACAAAATGTCCGATTACGAAGCCGAGGTGCCACAAGATTTGTGGTCCGCTATCGATTCGGCTGTCGGGCGCAGACAACAGAAGAAGCTATGGATACGCGCAGGACGTTATGCAGCGGCCGCCGTTGTAGTAGCGGCCATCGGCCTCGGCATATATATCTTACAACCGGACAGCTCCTTGGTTGTACATAGCGAAAGCAATCCAAACACTCGAGCACAGGCATCCGCGAACAATGCACCTGCCGTCACGAGTGACGATGCCGACCCGGGTAATAATTCGGCGGCCGAAATACGAGCTTCGGAGTTCGAACATACACCATATGAAACCCTTGCCGAGGCAAAACCGGTAATTGTCGAGGGCGTCGAGGGTACATCGTCGATGCAAATCAAATCCGACGGCGACAGCCTGAATGTGCATCCCGTCGACTCAAATGAATCCGCTTCCGAGTCTTTTACGCACTCACTACCGCCCATAAGGCACGAGGTAAAGCAAGACAAGACTGTCACCTACAACAGCCGACAGCGCGATAGGCAACAACAGCAAGAGGCTTATGACTCAGGTCGTCTGGCCGCATCCATATACACCACAGCCGGCACAGGCGGCACGTCTATGCAACGATATACATCTTTCGGTCTGATGGGTATTGACCCGGGTGATGCCAATTGGAAGGATGACCCATATATGGGGATGCTCGTAACGAATAAAGGCCATCTTGCCGACCGCCGCGTACGCCATCGCCTGCCGGTTCATGCCGGAGCTTCCATAGCCTACCGCATCAATGACCGGGTGTCAGTAGAGACCGGCATTGCATACTCATACCTCTCAGCCGACATTCACGAAGGCAGCGACTCGTATTATTTTGCCGGAGAACAAAGCCTGCATTATGTAGGCATTCCCGTGGGCGTGCGCATACGTGCCATGTCGTGGAAAAATTTCGATATATATGTCGGCGCCGGATTCGAGGCCGACAAATGCGTATCGGGAACGCTAAAAAAATCTTATGTCATCAACGGCCAAACGCGCGATGACGGGCACGAAAGCATCAGCATCCGCCCGTTGCAATGGTCAGTAAACGCCGGCGCCGGAGTGCAATACAACATCTCGTCGATGGTGGGCATATACGCCGAACCGGGTCTAAGTTACTACTTTGACAATGGCTCGAACATCGAAACCATATACAGCGAAAAGCCTTTGAATTTCAACCTCAACATCGGACTGCGTGTCAGCTTCGGCAGCCGATAACCGCCAAAAATAGTATAACCTGTATAGCCAACATCTAAAAGCGAGATTTTCGTCTTTGATAATGCCGCGAGGCCCTGTTTTCGTGAAATCATGCCTTGCGCTTGATATTTTTAGCGGGCAGGGCGGAGGAGAAAGGGCAGCGGGTCGCGGAGGCGGAAAGGCGGGTTGGCTCGCATGCGCTTGAGGGCGGCCACAGCCTGAGCCTGATCATCATAGTCCTGAGCCACGACATAATAGTACGGCTCGGCGGTTTGCACCACAAAGGCGTCCGTATAGCCCATATCACGCAGGCGTTGGCGCATGGAATTGGCGTTAAACAGCTGCTTGAATTGCCCTATAATGAGATTATAGGTCTTGAGCTTGTTCGGCACGCTGTCGCCCGGGGTGATGAACACGCGTTGGATGCGTGTGGCCACGGTATCGCCGCCGACAATTGACTCGGAGACACGCATATCGCGGCGATAGCGTCCGTAGATGGTTTGTTCAAATTCGAGGTGCGTGGTATCCTGCGCCGTCATTGTACGCTCATAGGCGGTGCGGTAGTTCTTCTCGGTGGTTTTGCACGAGGTTATAAGTATCGTGACCAAAGCGATTATGGCCAATATGCCGTATAGTTTCATTTATCCTATTCGTTGTTGATGTTCGGTATTTCTCAGATGATTTTCTTGCCTAATTCGATGACCTGCAAGTCGCGGATGTCGATGCCATCGATAGTGAGGCGTACCAGTGTACGTACCTGCTGCCATCCCTGCGTACCTGCTGCGCCGGGATTGATATGCAGCACCCCGAGGCTTTTGTCATACATCACGCGTAAGATGTGGCTATGGCCGTCCACCATCAGTTGCGGACGCGTGCGACGCAGCAGCGCATACATCCCGGATGTATAGTGTCCCGGATACCCGCCGATATGGGTAAGCACCACGTGTACGCCTTCCACCTCGAATTGCAGCAACTCGGGGCAAACGCGTGCCACATCGCCATGGTCGATATTGCCGCGTACGGCACGCACCATCGGGCCTATGGCTTGCAGCCGCAGCAACAGGTCAATGTCGCCGATGTCCCCGGCGTGCCAAATCTCATCGCAGTCCTTGAAATGGACGGCGTAACGGTCATCCCACGTGCTATGCGTGTCCGACAAAATGCCTATACGTTTCATCCCTGATATTGTTATATTTACGGCTACGGCGACCGTCGGCATTTGTCTGCCGCCCCGGCCGCCGTAGCCATTTTGGTGCTGCTATATCCGTGCGATTTGATGCCGAAGCATCAATCGCTTTATTTCATCTTCTTTGCCGTAGCGGCAGGCACCGCATCGCGATGCACGTAGATGCCTATGGTCTTGGCCAGGAAGAACGGCTCGCTTACGTAGATGTATCCGCCGTATACCTGATTGGTATCCCACGAATTCTTAACTTTGTAGTAGCGATTGCCGTCTTGGTCGGTAGCTATGCCAACGATTTCCATGCCGTGGTCGTCGGTAGTCTCCTGACTGTCAAACATATCCTGACGAGACTCCTGTGTCACGGTGATTTCTTTCACCGGGCCTTCGAAGTTATATTTATCATTTTGGCGTTCTTTGTCGCTGAGTGTCACCCAGCGCGACAACTCGGTACCATCCATATCGCCTTCGGTCTTGCCCTTAGGCATCAGAGCCACGCCCTTGGCCCACTTGAAGCCGCCTTCGCTGACATCGGCTGCCCAAGCCACGGGGAAGCCCTTGGCGATGGCATTGTCCACCACAGCCTTCATCTCATCCATAGGCACGTTAAAGTACCGTCCGGCAAGCCAGTTGTCGGGTACTTCGAGCGTAAATTCCTCGTAGAAAGGATGATGCGTAAACGACGATATGGTTACATAGTCATCGATACGTATAGGCAGACTTGCGGCATAGCTTTGCGGCGTGTACTTCTTGCCGCGATAGGTGAAAGTCTCGGGCAGTTTGCCAAGATAGGCATCCAGCACACCGCGCACGGCCGTGCGCCATGCCTTCGAAATCTTCTTATTGGGCTTCTTGACCACGACTTTTAGCATCGCGGCAAGCATCCCGTCCAGTTCGCCGTGGACGTGCTTATCCTCGCCGTACTGCAGGCCGGAATACACTTCCTCGGGTACGACGCCGTATTTTTTCCAGACGTAGGGCACGTCCAGCAACGACCCGCCGGGGGCAAAGTTCACCTCGCCGTAATTGCGTACAAAGCGCTCACACTTTTCATCATACGTGTGCCATACGGTGAACATCTCGCTCAGGTCCAGCGAATCGCCTCCCTGTCGCAGAATCTCGTCCTCGAAGAACGAAGTGCCGGCAAAACACCAGCATGTCCCCGATTTGTTCTGGTCCTTGACGCTCGTGGTCTCGACCGTGTATACGTCCGTGAATTTGAAGCCCTTGATACTGTCAGTGGCCACGCTGTCCGCGTCTGTCGCGGCATACAGCGGCAACATCGCCAGCAGTGCCGCCCCTGTGAGGATTGTCTTTATCATTGCTATTATCAGTATTTTATGGCGCAGGCCCTACGACCATCACCAATTGTTATAATTCCTTTTACGTTATGCCCCCAAAATTACGCATTTTTCTCCAATACCGCAAATACCAAATCCATCACACATCACGCCATCATTCGCTAATCGTAATTCATAAACCATTACACACATCAGGTGCGGACACCGACGACAACCATCGTCAATATCCGCACACTTCAAATAAATATAATAAGTGAATCAGCTCCTGTTTTTACAGGCTCAATCCGTTAGATTTTCAGCTTCTTGCGGCTCTGCGGCGACACAAGGATGTAGACGCCGTGGGGCAGCACATCGGCAGTGACTTCTTCCTCGCGCATACCGCCGCCCACGCGCACGCCTTGCAGGTTGTACACCTCGTAGACCGCGTTCTGCGAATCCACGCTTACATCGTCCACGCCGTTATACCCTAATATATTCAAGAATTCCTTCCATTGGTCAGCAGTCTTGTACTTATTGATAGATTCTTCCGGGACAAGCAACTGACAAGTCGTTTTATCAACTTCTTTAAATGTACCATTGTCACAGGTGGGTGGTTCAACGGCCAGAGAGACCAGCTTTGTCAGCCCGGAGCAGCCGGAGAAGGCACGGTCGCCGATAGAAGTAACGGAATTGCCGATGGTCACTGAAGTCAGCCCGGGGCAGTGGGAGAAGGCATATTCGCCGATTGAAGTAACGAAGTTGGGTATGGACACGGAGGTAAGGCCTGAGCAACTTTGGAAGGCAAATTCGCCTATTGAAGTAACGGAGTTGGGGATGGTCACGGAAGTGAGCCCGGAGCAGTTGTAGAAGGCGTAGCGGCCGATGGAAGTGACGGAATTGGGGATGATAGAGTTTTTACAACCAACGACTAATTTGTTCGTGGATGTTTCTATAATTGCATTGCAATTGTCGCGAGAATCAAATGTGCCATTATTTTTGTCAACTACCATGGACGTGAGCCCGGAGCAGCCGGAGAAAGCGTAGCTGCCGATAGAAGTGACGGAGTTGCCGATGGTCACGGAAGAGAGACCGGAGCAGCCGCGGAAGGCGACTACACCAATTGAAGTGACCGAGTTTGGTATGGTCACTGAAGTGAGTCCGGAGCAGCCGGCAAAGGCCCACTCGCCGATAGAAGTAACGGAGTTGCCGATGGTCACTGAAGTTAGCCCAGAGCAGCCGGCGAAGGCGCCTCTGCCGATGGTCGTGACGGAGTTGCCGATGGTTACGGAAGTCAGCCCGGAACAGTAGGCGAAGGCGCTCTCGCCGATGGAAGTGACGGAATTGGGGATGGTCACGGAAGTCAGCCCGGAACAGTAGGCGAAGGCGCTCTCGCCGATGGAGGTGACGGAGTTGGGGATGAGAGTGCTTTTACAGCCTTTGATTAATTCATTCGTGGATGTTTCTATAATCGCATTACAATTGTCGCGTGAATCATATTTACCATTGTTTCTATCGACCACCAATGAAGTAAAGTTGTAGAATGAAAGTTTGGGGATTATCGAGACTTTATCGCCTATTGTCAAGCAAGAAAGGCTAGTACAGTTCTTAAATATAGGAAGTCCAATTTCTATGCATTTTTCAGCGTTGAATATCACGGAAGTTAGTTTGGAGCAGCCGGAGAAGGCTTCATCGCCGATGTGAGTGACGGAGTTGGGGATGGTTACGGAAGTTAGTTTGGAGCAGTCGTAGAAAGCGTTGAAGCCGATGGAAGTGACGGAGTTGCCGATGGTCACGGAAGTGAGCGCGGAGCATTTGCGGAACGCGTTTGAGGGAATTGTCGTGACCTTATCTCCAATAGTGAGAGTCGTGAGACTTGTACAGCCCGCAAATACAAAATATACACCTTGCACATCTTTGCGATACCCCATTTTGATACATTTTTCTGCGTTGAATGACACGGAAGAGAGCCTGGTGCAATTTATGAAGGCCCAACCGCCGATGGCGGTAACGGAGTTGGGAATGGTCACGGAAGTTAGTCCGGAGCAGTTGGCGAAGGCTTTATAGTCAATCGTTGTGACTGAGTTGGGGATGACCACGGAAGTGAGCCTGGAGCAGTAGTCGAATGCGCTTTCGCCAATAGAGGTGACGGAATATATTGCATTGTTGTATGCTATAGTTTCGGGGATAACAACATCGCCGCTATACCTGTTGTTATCGTTGTCGGTCACACTTGCTGTTTTATCGGTCGTGTTAAGGTTATAGTAGATGCCGTCGATGCAGCAGTCGTAGGCGAGAGCTGAGGAAGAGGAGAAGAGTAATAGGGCAAGGAGGAGCGCCAGTTGGCGGATTGGGCCGGGCTTGTGCCGATTTTTCATTTTTGAGGGGTGTGAGTAGTGCCATAATGTCACTTTGGGTTTTTTGGCCCGGACGACGACCTGTCCGGATGTTTGTAAGCAGAAAAGCGTGGACGTCATCATCGTTTGCTCCTCCGATCATCCGGGCATGTGGCATTGCCCAATCCATTCAGACGAGCAACGCAGAAGCCCACGCTTGTTTATGTAATTGATGCCATAGCTGTTTGCTTGCACGAACAGATAAGTATCGGTCATTACATAACCCAAAGGACATCTATCGTCGCTATTGTCTCAGAATGGATTTCAGAAATTGCCACATTTCGGACAATCTAAGACAAAGCGCGGATAAACGCTTTCAAAAAAAATGTCTGCCGACCCGCCCGCATTGCCCGTGACCGGGCTTCTGCGGAGCGGTCTGCATGGCAAAGTTACACATTTATTTGCATTTGGCAAACATTCTCATAAAAAAGTCACGCCCTAATTCACGCACATTATCGATTACATCGAAAGACTCACCGTATTTTGGCTGAGGTGTTTTCGGCTTATAACGGGCGTGTATTGCCGTTGTCTGCAAAAATGCGTAACTTTGCGGCGTAATAGGCTCTTTCGGGAGCCGCGATACAGCAATTTTATAGACAAAGGCTACTTTACAGACAGATAAAGGCTACTTTACAGACAAAGGCTACGGGAAACCGAGGCCGCAGACACACAATGGCACAAAAGACTTCCATACCTAAGGGCACCCGCGATTTCAATACTGCGGAGATGGCTCGTCGCAATTATATATTCGATACAATACGCTCGGTATTTGCACTTTACGGCTTCCGTCCTATCGAGACGCCGGCTATGGAGAACCTCTCCACCCTTATGGGCAAGTATGGCGAGGAGGGCGACAAATTGCTCTTCAAGATTCTCAATTCGGGCGAATGGACACGCGGCCTCGAGGGCAAGGACCTCGCCGCCGAGAGCATCGGCCACCTGACCTCGGCTGTGGCCGAGAAGGGTCTGCGCTACGACCTGACCGTGCCCTTTGCACGCTTCGTGGTGATGCACCGCGCCGAGCTGTCTATGCCTTTTAAGCGCTGCCAGATACAGCCTGTATGGCGTGCCGACCGTCCGCAGAAGGGCCGCTATCGCGAGTTCTACCAGTGCGACGCCGATGTCGTAGGTACCGACTCGCTGCTATGCGAAGTCGAGCTGCTGCAGCTTATCGACGAGGTATTTGCACGTCTGGGCATTCGCGTAGCCATCAAGCTGAACAACCGTAAGGTCCTGGCCGGTATCGCTGAACTTATCGGTGCGCCCGAGCGCATCGTGGACATCACCGTAGCCATAGACAAATTGGACAAAATCGGACGCGAGAACGTCAATGCCGAGCTCATAGAGCGCGGTCTGTCACCCGAAGCCGTCGATGCGCTCCAGCCGATATTGGACATCTCCGGCACTACGGACGAGCGTATGGCTCGCCTTCAAGAGCTTCTGGTCGGCAGCGAAACCGGCGCCAAGGGCGTCGAGGAACTGCGCACGGTCATCGACGGGACGCGTAACCTCGGATTGCGCGCTACTCTCGACTTGGATGTCTCGCTGGCTCGCGGCCTCAACTACTACACCGGCACCATCATCGAAGTCAAGGCCTTGGATACGCCCATAGGCAGTATCACCGGCGGCGGACGCTACGACAACCTCACGGGCGTATTCGGCGCTCCCGGTCTCAGTGGCGTGGGTATCAGCTTCGGCGCCGACCGCATCTATGACGTCATGACCACGCTCAACTTGTTCCCCGAAGGCACAGACAGCGGTGCACAAGTGATGTTTGCCAACCTTGGGGTTGACGAAGCGGCTGCCGCCCTGCGTCTGGCAGCCGCCCTGCGTCGCCAAGGCATTGCCGTCGAAGTATATCCCGACGCCGCCAAGATGAAAAAGCAAATGGCATGGGCCGATGCGGCCGCCGTGCCCTACGTGGCCATCATCGGCAGCAACGAGCTGGCCGCCGGAACTGTCACTCTGCGCAATATGCGCTCCGGAGACCAATCGACAGTCAGCGCCGCCGACATCGACGTATTGGCCGCAACTATCAAAGCATAATACACCTACACATCATATCACAATGAAGAAATTTCTCATCATCATAGCTTTGGCCGCCGTCACCATGGCCGCCCACGCACAATTCCGCTGGAGCGCTGTCGCCGGTGCCAATTACACGAATCTGAAATTCAAGCAGGACATTGTGTCTGTCACCAAAGGCGTGGGCTACGGCGCCGGTATCGTGGGCGAAATGATGTTCCCCGGCATAGGCTTCGGACTCGACTTCGGACTGATGTACGAGCAGCAAAACGCCAAAATCAACCTCGGCGAAAAGAAAATATGGTCGTCTCTCGGTCTGGGCAAAGAGACCGCGATGATGCACAACATCCACATTCCCTTGCATCTGCGCTTCAAGTACACACGGCTCAACGGATTCGAGGAAAAACTGGCGCCGCTGGCATACTTCGGTCCCGAGTTCAACATCCAGGCGGCACACGCCGGCGGCGATGCCTTCAAATACTCGGGCGGCGACCTTTCGCTGGCCGTGGGCGTGGGCGTCGAAATATTCCGTTGCTGGCAAGTCATAGGAGGATACACCTGGGGCATGACCTACGCCCTTAAGACCAAGCTGCTTGAGGATTTCAGCGCCAAGACACGCGGCTGGACGCTCCGCGTGGCATATTTCTTCTAAAGCGACAGTATTGGCTGTCGTTCAAGCAGGGCTGCAATGTCTTTATGCCAAGTACATCACCGTACGAAGACCCGATCCGATAGACATCACAATCAATAAAAGCAAGCCGCCACGAAATACGTTCTCCGTGGCGGCTTGCTTTTATATGCCGTTATGCGGCTACATTCCTACTCGACTACGCGGCCCATTTGGATGACGCCGGTGAGGTTGAGGTCGGCATCAAACATCATGATGTCGGCATCCTTGCCCGGAGCAAGCGAGCCCTTGCGGTCGTACACGCCCATGATGCGTGCCGGGGTCTCGGAAGCCATACGCGACACATCTTCCAACGGTATTCCGGCCTGCTGCACCGCCGTGCGCACCAGACGGTCCATGGTGGCGATACTGCCGGCAATGGCGCTATGGTCAGCCAGCATGCACACACCGTTTTCGATAATCACGCGCGGATCAAAGGCCGTCTTGCTGTCCGAAGCGGCACAGGCCAAGGCGTCCGTAATCAGGGCGGTGCGCTCTACGCCTTTTTGCTTCCAAATCAAACGCAGCATCATCGACGGAACATGTATACCATCGGCTATCATTTCGACGGTGATGCCATCGATAAGGTATACAGACTCGACAGTACCCTCGTGCTTGTACGGACCTTCTTTGTGGTTGCCGGTCATAGCATTATAGAAGTGGGTGGCGTGCGTAAAGCCGGCGCGATAACCCTTCTCGACATCCTTATACGTAGCGGCGGTATGCCCCAGCGATGCCAGTATGCCTTTGCTGCGCAAATAGGTGGCAAACTCTTCAGTTCCGGGCAACTCAGGAGCTGCATCCCAGCGACGTATCGATGTAAAATCCTCGATGATGGGCTTGTACTCCTCCGGCGTCGGGACCTTGATATTCTCGGGCAGCTGTCCGCCGGCCATCTTGGGATTGAAGTACGGGCCCTCGAGGTGCAGACCGAGCACACCGCTCATAGGGTCAGCCATGAGTTTTTGGCACGTGGCAGCAGCCTCACGTATCATAGGAACCGTCGACGAGGACAACGTCGGGAATATGGACGTCGTACCATGACGACGATGGGCTTCCACAGCCGTCACAAAGGCGTCTTCGGTACATTCCATAAAGTCACGGCCTCCGCCGCCATGCACGTGTATGTCTATGCCGCCGGGGAGGACGTAGTTGCCACGGGCATCGATGACCTTGTCCACGCCATCGATGTGGCGACTATGATTGAGTATTGACTTGATACGGGTGCCTTCGATGAGGACACTGCCGCCTTCGACCCACCCCATGGGAGTGAGCACGCGGCCGTTAATAATCTGTGTAGTCATATCGTTTATTGTTTATCTGTATTTCTCAAGCGGTGAGACAAAGGTACAAAATCTTCGCCGAATAGACAAAGGCGATAGGCCTGTCATCCCGTGGAGTGCGCATCGGCTCGTCACCCGATTTTCGCTCAAGTCGTCAAGTATCTGCACCAATGTAGTTTTTTGCATAAAAAAGCGCCGGGACAATACATCCCGGCACCAAGCTCTAATTTTATGTCCCATGCCTTAGGGCACAAGATTGTATTTTCTGAATACTTTCTGAATCTTTTCGAGACCGGTAGTGACCTGTTCCTTGGTATGCGTGGCCATCAGAGAGAAGCGGATAAGCGTATCCTGTGGTGCGACGGCGGGCGAAACCACCGGATTGACAAACACACCCTCTTCGAGAAGGTCATGAGTGATGGCAAAAGTCTTAAAATCATCACGAATGAACAGAGGTATAATCGGCGTAGACGTATTGCCGATTTCGAAGCCCATGCTACGGAATCCTTCAAGGGCATAGTTGGTGAGATCCCAGAGATGCTGCTGACGCTCGGGCTCGGCAATCATGATATCTATAGCCTTGAGTGCGGCAGCGGTGCTGGCCGGAGTGATGCTGGCAGTGAAGATGTAGCTGCGGCTGTGGTGGCGCAGGAAGTTGGTTACTTCCTTGTCCGTGGCAATAAAACCACCGAGACTGGCAAAGCTCTTGGAGAACGTGCCCATAATCAGGTCTACATCCTTTGTCAAGCCGAAATGGTTGACCGTGCCGCGGCCACCTTCGCCAAAGACGCCTATGCTGTGCGCCTCATCAACCATGACGCTGGCATCATACTTCTTGGCCAAGCGCACGATTTCCGGTATATTGGCCACATCGCCTTCCATGGAAAACACACCGTCAGTAACGATGAGTTTCACCTTGTCGGGTTCGCAGCGTTGCAGTTGCTTCTCCAACGATGCCATGTCATTGTGCTTGTACTTGAGCTGCTGCGAAAATGACAGGCGACGTCCCTCAATGATAGAAGCGTGATCCTGTTCGTCCCACAATATATAGTCTTCACGACCGGTGACACACGATACGACACCGAGGTTGACACCAAATCCGGTGGAGTAAATCATCACGTCCTCCTTGCCTATATATTCGGCAAGGCGTTGCTCCAGCTTTTTGTGCAGGTCGAGCGTACCATTGAGGAATGGAGAGCCGGCACATCCGGTTCCATATTTACGTATTGCTTCGATTGCGGCTTCCTTGATTCGTGGATCGTTGACGAGTCCGCTATAGCAGTTGCTGCCGAACATCAAGACTTTCTTGCCGTCAATGATGACTTCGGGATCCTGTTCTGAGGATATTGCGCGGAAATAGGGATAGACGCCGGCGGCCTTGGCCTCTTGCGGCGCCGTGTATTTGGCTAATTTTGCCTGTAATAACTTCATAGTTTATGTGATAATGTTATCGACGTTTAATAAACTATCTGATTGTCGTTAGCGACCAATCAGGCTGCAAAGGTACAAAAAAATATCGAAAGGCGTGTAAAAAAGTTTGGACCAACGCCGAAAAAACTTCCAAAGGGCACAAATTCTTTTCCTCACAGTCCTCGGAGCACTTTTAGAACATCAGCGCGACCCATTTCACATTAAACTTTTCTTTCCCGCACGCATTCGACATTGCACAGACCACTAATAAAAGACGGGGGCGCGCCCCAGGCGCGTCCCCGTACAATGTAGTATTTGTCTTCGGCAGAGTCTCGGAAGACTCAGCTGTCAGATTCAGTGATTACTTAACGTATACCTTCTCTGCCTTATTACCCTGACGGCGGATATATACACCGGTCGTAAGGTTGTCGGCTGCTATGCGTACACCTTGCAGATTGTAGTACTCGACATCACCTTCGGCATCCTTGATGCTGATGACATCGGAGATGGCATCCTTGGATTCGCCTTCATAGAAGAAGCGAGCGATACCCTGGTTATGTACGTTGACATAGAGACTGATATTGCCATTGAGGCTACCGCCGGCTTGGGCAATAACCGCCGAAGCAAACTGGGCGTTGTTGTCTGAACCGAAACCTTCTTCGGGCAGGTTCATAATAGGAGCAGTAGCTTTGGCTATACCATCCGTAACATCGATGATGGCGATTTGGCCATTGCCGATATTGCCGGTCTTGTAGGTAATGGCGGCGATGTACTTCTTGTTGCCTACGTTGAAGGGAGCGAATGCTGTACCATAACGCGAGCCTCCGAGAGCTGCTGCCGGAAGTACTTCATCGGTAATCTTGCCGGAGGCGTCGAATTTGGCGACGTCGCCGTCTTTCTGTACCATCCAGAAGCTGCCATCAGCGTTGGGATAAATCTTGGAAGCACCACGACCGTCACTACCGTATTTGTAGGCTTCACCCTTGGCGTTCTTCAATGCGATAGTATGGATATTGTTATCGCAGCTACCATTCTTGATCTCGAAGTATACAATCTCATTGGCACCTTCTTTGGTGAGCCATACACGGCCGTTGTTGAGCGTACCGCTGAATGCTATGGATCCACCGGTGATGATACCGGCTGCATCTTTCTGCACCAGTACACGAGGTGCTGCTGCATCGTTATCCCAAATGTATACGCGGAGGTTTTGTTTGTCTGATACGATGTTGGAAGCGATGAGCTTGCCATCGGCTACGGCGAGACCGCCGAGTTTACCGGTTGCGCTGGCGAGACCTTCCATAGAGAGCGTGCCCTTGTATGATGCATCTTCAGCATTGAGGATATTCACAGCAGGTGTTCCCCAGTTCTTGCTATTGAGGACATAGAGTTGGCTGCCGATAAGCGCGATATCACGGTTGGCCGGCTGAGCGGCGTCAAACGTTGTCCAGCTCGGGGTGTTGTTCTTGTTGGTGGAGTAAATCCACTTGGTATGCATTCTGTCAGTATTGGAAGCGATGTCTTCCTTAACGACGATGGTGGCTTCGCCGGTACCGGTCAGTGCAACGGTGACATTGGCTGCGCCTTGGCTCGAAAGAGTCAGCGTGGCCTTGTGCGTTCCCTCTGCCGTGGGCTTGTAAGATACCGAAAGCTTGCCGGGGGTACCGAGCGAGGGAGCCGAGAGGCTGAACATGTTGGCGTTGGCACCGCTGAGCGTTGCGGTGATGGCGCCCTTGAGGTTGGAACCGCTGACGGTGAGTTCCTGTACGTCTGTCTGGCCTTGCTTAGCGCTGAAGCTCAAAGAGCTCTTGTCTACGGAAAGCATGGGTTCGGTGCTTTGGATAGGTTGGCCTTCGGTCTTGGGAGGCGTACCGTGCTTGTAGTAAGCCATACCGTGCGTGGTGGAGAGTACCCATGCTTCAAGCCAATTATTTCCATCGGTACGTACGATGATATCGCCAGTGGCGTTGGTGTTGCGGCTGGTGTCGCCGAGGCCGTTGCTCGGGAAGTCACCTACCTGCTGGATACGGGTGAAGTCACCCTTGAGGTCTTGAATCAGACGCATACGTGCGCCCTTGTAGTTCTTTTCAGGATCCATTGTTTGGGTACCCGGTAAGTATTCCTTGCCGTTGAACACGAGGTTGGCCGAATACTTCTGGCCGCCCCAGTAGAATTCGTGGTGGCACGAACCCCAGCTTTCGCCGGTGTCAACGAAGGTCTGACGGCAAGCCTTGCCATCTTTCTGAACTACATAGGTAGGATAGCTGTCTTTACCATCGATCCACCAGTTGCCGCCCATCGGATATGCACGGACGGTTGACTGGGTCGACAGGTTAGTTTTTCCGTCCTCAAGATATACGGGAGTATTCTTTGCCAATACGCAGTTGTTGTTCTGCATATGGTACTCGATGATACGAGTCTGTCCGTTTTCGTTACCAAAGGCAATCCAGTAATCGGTAGGATATGTGCCTACGATTTCCATACAGTCGCCCAGACGGCTTGCGCCCTGGAAGTCTCCGGTCTCAAGTACCAGCTTGGGCAGAGCGTTGTCCTTAGACCATTCGTAAATGCGGAGTTTCTGCCCTTTTTCGGATGCTGCAAGGTTGCAGGCAAGGATATGTCCGTTGATAGCCTTGACATCGCAGAGTGTCAGCGTACCGCCGGTTACGACTTCGCCCTTGTTGAGGTTGCCGAGGTCTGTGCCGGTCTGTGCATCGATAACCTTGATATCGCTGTGGTTGTATACGCAATAGAGCTTGCCGTCGTTGTAGCAGAAATTGCGAATCACCGAAGCGTCATAGCCCTTCGAGGACTTCTTGCCACTCTTTTCGGAAAGATTCCAACCTTCGGAGAGACTCAGCGGCGGAGCCTTGACCTCGGCTGTAATGATGACCTCTTTACGGAGGCTGCCGTTAGTCACTGCAATCAAGAACTTATAGTTATTGGCTGTACCACCTTCGCCATAAGAACCAACTTTGTCGGCATTGGCAAATGTAACAGTCACCGTTCCGCCTGTTTTGGGAAGCTCGGAAACATTAGTGGAGAAGCGACCGGGAGTTCTGGAGCCGATTTTAATGTTGCTCGAAAGGTTTTCGCCCTTAACAGTAAACGACAGAGACGGCTTTTCACCTACAGAGCAGGTGAAGTGCAGGCTGGTAGTCGAAACGGTCAGCGTAGGATTGGTGGGCTGTGGCTGGGGAGTGGGAGTGGAGCCGCCACCGCCGCGTGGGTCGGGGCTGATGTTCATACCTTGAACGCCTTTACCAAAGTCATAGAAGCCATAGAGGTGGCCGTTGACCCAAGCCTTGAAACCGGACTTGCCGGTCTGATTAATCATATCCCATTCGGTGCGGTTGTCCACAAAGAGCGCCTCGGTGAGGATGGCCGGCACGTTGGCGCTACCGGTAATCACAGTCCAGCCGTTTTGCTTGACGCCGCGGTTGGTACGTCCGAGTTGCTGTACAAGTGTTGTCTGCACCTTATTGGCGAGGTTGCGAGAGTTGCCTCCGGACCAATAATACCAAGTCTCCGTGCCGTGTGCGCTGCCATTGAAGGCATTGAGGTGGATTGAGCAGAAGAGATAGGGGTCGTAGCTTACAGACGCCGAACGGCGTGCCGACAAGGACACGTAGACGTTGGAGGAACGCGTCTTTTTTATTTGACAGCCTTGACTTTTAAGCCAAGACTCAATGCTGTTGGCGCATCGCAGTGCGAGTTCGGCTTCGTGGGGTGCGCTGGGGCCGGATGCTCCGGGGTCGCTGCCGCCGTGGCCGGGATCAAGCATGACTCTATAACTGTTCCAGCCGGCATTGGCGCTGAAAGGCGCGATCATTGCCATGGCAAGTATCGCGAGAAGTGTAGATATTTTCTTCATGGCAGTGTGTTATTTGAGATCGGCGACGTAAATCTGACCGTCGGTGTTAGACACAAAAGCAATCTTGTTCCCGTCGGGGGAGATGGAGGGATACATCTCGATGCGGTCGCGCGAATTGGTGAGGGCTTTCTCGGCGCCACCGTTGATATTGAGAATGTAGAGCTCGCCGGTGAGGTAGCTGTGACCGTTATCGGTGGTGCGCTCGTACACAATCTGGCTGTTGCCTACCCATTGGGGACGGAAGCCGATGCCGAGAACACGTTTGCCCGTGCCATCGATATTGATGACAACAATATTGTCCATTTCATTGAACACGACTTTCTTGCCATCGGGCGAGAGCTGTGCGTTGAAGGAGGCGCCGCGGTTGAGCAGACGCTTGTTGCCGTCAGCTGTCAGAACATAGAGGTTTTCGTAATCCTCTACAAATGACACTTCGGGCATGGGGTCGAGCGTCTGGACCTGCTTGGCCATGGTCATGGCCTGCATGGGCACTGCGGGAAGGCGGTTGGCAACAGCCTTAGCCTCGCAGATGACACTCTTCTTTCCGGAGGGGGTGTAGCTCCATGCAGCCGGGGACATCAGCTCGAGGTCCTGCGACATGCGCACCTTGGTACCATTGGATACTTCGATGGCCCAAGCGGCGTGTACACGCTTGCTCGAACCGTCGGCTTCTGTAAGCCAACGGGTGTCGCGAACTAAGACTTCGCGGCTGTCGGCACTCCAACGGAAGCCGTAGCCTACGCCGGTGTCTGCCGAAACTTTTTTAACGTTTTTGCCGTTAGCCTGCATGACGTAGAGGCCGTCATAGCCTTCACCGGTGAAGGCTATCATGGCGCCGTCGGGAGACCATACGGGACTTTCGTAGCGCATGGAACGGTCAGCAGTCACTTTGGTGACATTGCTGATTTGGCCTGTCTTAAGTCCGGCTGCATACATCGTAGCCGAGCCAAGAATCATAGCCGCCAAGATAAGCTTGGTTTTCATACTGGTTAAGTTTGGGTAATTAGGTTATTAGGTGATATATGTGAATTGAATGTTTTTTCGGTGACACCGGTCTGTCTCATGGTCTGTCGCGCGAACGCCTCGGGACCTCGCGCGGTATTTTCCACACAAACGGATGTCATTGCCACCATTACGAGCGGCAAACACGGTAGAGGGTGATGTACATGACTTAGATTTGAAGATACAAGGCCAGGTTCATCGTAGGTTCAGTCGCACGAAAACTTGCACACACAAGTATTCATATATAGTAGTGCATAGCACGCCTATACAACTGCAAAGTTAATAATTATTATTGATTCGAGCAACAAGTGCCTTACGTTTTTTTTGATTTTTTCACCAAAAACCGACTAAGAGCCACTTTCGCGCCTGTTTTTGCGGCACTCAACATTTTTTGTTTATTTTATCCGAAAGGCCGACCATCCCGACAGGCCTACGCATCATCCCGATTTGCGTTATCGCCACAATGTTCGACAATCTCGTCGCCACGCCGACTGTCGATGTTGTCACCCTTGGGTACGAGCATCGCACTGGCTTCCCAAAGTGCATAGACGGGCAGAAATACTATCATCAGCGTAAACAAGTCGCTGGTGGGGGTAATGATGGCACTGATTACAAGAATGACCACTATGGCATAGCGGCGCGAGCGGCTGAAAAAGCCTCGCTTGAGTATGCCCATACGCCCCAGCATCCACGCCAACAACGGCAGCTCGAAAAGCACACCCATGGCCAAGGTGAGCAAGTAGAAGGTGTCCATATAGGAGTCGAGCGTGATGGTATTGGTTATACGATCCGACAGACTGTATTGGGACAAAAAACGAAGAGCTAACGGAAAAACTATAAAATACCCCACGGCGCATCCGGCATAAAACATGGCGTTGCCCCACAAAAAAGCACGACGAGCACCACGCCGTTCGCGCTCATACAACCCCGGGCGCACAAAAGTCCACAGGAGATATATGACTATCGGAAAGCCTATTATGAACGCCAGCCACAACGAGGCGCTCATCTGTGTCATAAACTGGCTGGTAAGGTTGATACTGATCAAGTCGACATGAAATCCGGTGCTACCGAGGTCAGGCAACCAGTCACCGTCACCGCTGATAAACCCGAATAGCCTGTAAGTCACGAAATCCTGCGAACACGGCGCTGTGATGACGTGCTCGAAAATCCACCGCATACAGCAGAAAAGCACAATCACCAGCACAAGCAAAACGGCAAATATGCGCACAAGCACACCACGCAGTTCGGCCAAATGCTTCCAAAAAGACATCTCGCCGCTACGACGTTCCCGCATGTCGGCACTTTCGCGTTCGGACACTTCGAGCAACGTTTCGTTCAGTCTTTATCCGTGTAACGGTCGCGATAGCGGCCATCACGGCGGTCATCATCGCGGCGGTCACGGTCGTCGTAACGATCATCACGGCGATCATCGGCTCTGTCATCTCGATAACGGTCATCATCGCGGCGGTCACGGTCGTCGTAGCGGTCGTCACGGCGGTCATCGGCTCTGTCATCTCGATAACGGTCATCATCGCGGCGATCATCAGCGCGACGTATCGGCTTGTTAATCTCCTCTTTGGCATCCTCAAGACCCTGCTTGAACTGATGGACGCCACGCCCCATATTCCGCATAATCTTAGGAAGACGTGCTGCGCCGAAAATAAGCAGAATAACAACGATTATAAATATCAATTGGGCACCGCGCATGCCGAGGAAAAGAGGTATCGTAGTAAGCATATCATCTGGATTTATAAATGTTAAGAATAGCGACACGACCCGGAGGTCCGTCACGTTGTAGCGCCAAAGTTAGTCATATTTTCCGAAAAATGACTAACTTTGCAGCTCCAAAAAACCAAAGACAAGGCAAAAAGAGTAATTTACAAACCAATAACTTCAGAATGAAAGCATACGTATTCCCCGGACAGGGGGCGCAATTTGTAGGTATGGGCAAGGACCTATACGACAATAATGCGCAGGTGCGCGAAACCATGGAGCGCGCCAACGAAATTTTGGGATTTCGCATCACCGACTTGATGTTTAGCGGCACAGATGAAGACCTTCGCCAAACCGCAGTCACCCAACCTGCTATCTTTATACACAGCGTAAGCCTTGCCCTCGCATTGGGCGAAGACTTCCGTCCCGATATGGTCGCCGGCCACTCGCTTGGCGAATTTTCAGCACTCGTGGCCGCCGGAGCAATGCGCTTCGAAGACGGACTGCGCCTCGTGGCCGCTCGCGCTCACGCAATGCAGGAAGCCTGCGAGCTCAACCCCTCGACCATGGCAGCCATCCTCGCACTGCCCGATGAGACTGTCGAAAACATCTGCAAAGAAGTCGAAGGCATAGTGGTTTGTGCCAACTACAACTGCCCCGGACAAATCGTAATCTCCGGCGAAAACGAAGCCATAGACGCCGCCTGCGCCAAGGCCCTCGAAGCCGGAGCCAAACGTGCTCTCAAACTTAAAGTCGGCGGAGGCTTCCATTCACCCTGCATGGAACCGGCACGCGCCAAACTCGCAGCTGCCATTGACGCCACGACTTTCAGCGTTCCTCGCTGCCCGGTATACCAGAATGTAGACGCCAAGCCTCATACCGACCCGACCGAAATCAAAGCCAACCTCGTAGCTCAGCTCACCGCCCCGGTGCGCTGGACCCAGAGCGTGCGCAATATGATTGCAGACGGAGCAACCGAATTCGTAGAACTCGGCCCGGGCAAAGTCCTGCAAGGTCTCGTGTCCAAGATTGACCGCAGCGTAACCGTCAGCGGCATGCAGTAAACGCCGATACGGACACACAAGCGTCCGATTTCAATAAACAAGCACCCGAATCAACACAAAAAAAACGGTGCGCGACCTCCTTTGCGGAGACGCGCACCGTTTTTTTATGGCGTAAGCGAAACTTATGCCGGGGGATTGATAGCTCCGGTGGGGCATACCTCGGCACAGCTGCCGCATTCGATGCAGGTGTCGGGATCGATGTGATAGATATCACCCTCGCTGATAGCTTCAACGGGGCATACGGGCTGACATGTGCCGCAAGCCACGCAGATGTCTGTAATTACGTAAGCCATAGTGGTTTAATGTTGTGTTTTGTTGTGAATAATTACGTTTCGTCCGATTTGGGGTCTGCAAATGTACTCTTTTTTTTGCGACGGACAATAACTTCGGATGCTTTTTGTGGCCAAAAAATTTTAAAAAGGCTTCGATGACACAAAACGCACCACACATAACATACTATAAGGCGTCATACAATGACGCGCGACATAGTCTCGTCTATTGAGACACCCCCGCCTTTTCGACAAGCCGCTACTACATCTTTTATTTTTTGAAAACGCAATATATTCAGATGCCGAAATTTTTTGTAATTTTGTGGAGAATCAACGGCCGTTTCGCCCCATAGACGAGACGGCAGGGTTTAGGCTATGGTACTTGTGAACGCACCCTCCGGAGTGCGTCATCAAGCGTCATTACGCCATATATCACCATCAATGAAGATATTATCATTATGACAGCTTTTCTTGTAGCACTGGCAGTGCTTGTCGGTGGATACATTGTCTACGGAGCCTTGGTCGAAAAAGTGTTCGGCATAGACCCCAAGCGCCTTACCCCGGCACACGCCCTCAAGGACGGCGTGGACTATGTGCCGATGCCGGCATGGAGGGTATTCTTGATTCAATTTCTGAACATTGCGGGCCTTGGCCCGATTTTCGGCGCCATCATGGGCGTGATGTTCGGACCGGCAGCCTTTCTGTGGATTGTCTTCGGAACAATTTTCGCCGGCGGCGTACACGACTTTGTCTCGGCAATGATGTCGCTGCGCATGGGCGGCAAATCGTTGCCCGAAATCGTAGGCAGCCAGTTGGGGACATCCATAAAGAACGTCATACGTATATTCTCGGTGGTGTTGCTGATTTTGGTGGCCGCAGTTTTCGTAGTCACGCCCGCCGACCTCCTTTCCGGGATGACAAAATGGGACAGCACTATATGGATAGCTCTAATATTCGGCTACTATATCTTGGCCACACTACTGCCCATAGACAAACTTATCGGCAACATCTATCCGGTGTTTGGCGCGGCACTGCTGTTCATGGCCGCAGGCTTAATGGGTTACATGTTGTTCGGTGATGTCACCATTCCGGACGGTTTTGCCGACGGCCTTGCCTCACGCAACGGCGACAACCCGGTGTTTCCTATGATGTTTGTCTCCATAGCCTGCGGCGCCATTTCCGGCTTCCACGCCACTCAGTCGCCTATGATGACGCGATGTCTGACCAACGAACGCCTTGCCCGTCCTATATTCTATGGGGCCATGGTCGCCGAAGGCCTTGTGGCGCTGATTTGGGCGGCGGCAGCCATTGCGTTCACCGGCGGATACTCGCAATTGGGCGAATACATGGCCGCGCACAACAACTACGCCGGCGCATTGGTGCAGGACGTCAGCATCTCATGGCTGGGCACCGTCGGCGGCATTCTTGCGCTGCTGGGCGTCATAGCCGCACCCATCACCACGGGAGACACCGCTCTTCGCTCGGCACGCCTGACCGCCGCCGACATGTTCTCCTTTACACAAAAAAAACTGTGGCACAGACTGGTGGCAAGTGTGCCTGTTTTCGCCGCATGCTTTGTAGTGATGATGATAGACTTCAATGTGCTGTGGAGATACTTTGCATGGAGCAACCAGACACTGGCCGTCTTCACATTATGGGCGTGCACGGTTTATCTGGCACGTCGCGGCAAGGCCTTCATAATCACTATGCTGCCGGCCATGTTCATGACCGCTGTAAGCGTGTCTTACCTACTGTTTGCACGCCGTCCCGAGGGCTTCGGCCTTGACTGGACAGTGGCCACGGTCATCGGCGTAGCCACGGCCACAATACCGGCTCTGATTTTTGCCCGGTGGCTGGTGCGCTTTCGCCGCCACAACGCCATGTTCAAAGACTGAAGACAAACAAGGTCCGATGATTCCAAAGGCCTGACGGCCATTTATGACTGATGAAAGACTTTCGATCCATCATAGGCACAGACACCGCTTACAACTTCCACTCGCACACCCAATTCTGCGACGGACATGCCGACATTGCAGCCTTTGCCGAGGCGGCAGCCAAGACCGAAATGCACCATTACGGATACAGCCCCCATTCGCCCGTGCCTATCGACTCGCCCTGCAATATGAAGGCTGAAGATGTCCCGGCATATTTTGCCGAAGTGGAGGCGGCACAACGGCGTTGGCCGCAAATGCACATCTACCGCTCTATGGAAGTGGACTACCTCGGCACACAATGGGGCCCCTCGTCCCGGTATTTCCGCGACTTGGGACTGGACTACGTCATAGGCTCGGTACACTTCATCCCGGCCAAAGACGACCGCAGCCTGTACATCGATATAGACGGCAGTCCCGAGCGCTTTATGCGCAACATGCACACGCACTTCGGCGATGACATCGAGTACGTGGCACGCACCTTCTACGACCACAGCGCCGAGATGCTGGCCCACGGAGGATTGGACATCCTCGGACACTTGGACAAGGTAGAACAAAACGGTGTGGTCTTCGACCCGGACTTGGTGCAGCACGGATGGTATTTGGACACCATAGGCGCCTTTCTGCACGAGGTCGCCGCCTCCGGCATCACAGTCGAAGTCAATACCAAGGCATTGGCACGCCTTGGACGCCTATTCCCTGACGAAAGATGGATGCCGCGCATAATTGCCGACGGTGTGCCCGTGGTAGTCAACAGTGATGCACACGATCCGGCGCTCATAGACGCCGGACGACCCTACGCACTACGCATCATCCAAAAGCTACGGAATGAATACCATCAGACAGATTAACTCCTACAAACAAGTCATATCACCATAATATGAAGCTAAGTACACGCATCATGAAAAGTATACAAGACTTAAAACGCCTGGCAGGCATCGCAGCCACTATCGCCGTGGCAGTCGCCACCGTCTCCTGCGGGTCGTCAAAAGACGAGCCAGAAGGTCCGACTAATGAGCATACCGTCATCGTATATATGGCGGCGTGCAACAGTCTCGGCTCGGGGGGCTACGATCGGCAAGACCTTATCGAGATGCAGGAAGCCGTTGCAAACAACACCTTGCACGGCCAGGTGCTGGTGTACCGCGGCGACATCGACGGCAACGCCAAGTTGTACCGCATGACCGCCGAAGGCCCCAAGCCCTTGCGCGACTACGCCTCGGACGGGCTCAGCTCGGTACATTCCGAGCGCATGATAAACGTGCTCAAAGATGCACGTACCCTCGCCCCGGCACGTTCTTACGGTCTGGTTCTTTGGAGCCACGGCAACGGATGGCTTCAAACAGGCATAGAGGACAATAATCACGAATTCCAACCCACGGCATGGGGCGAAGACCGCGGACGCGTGATGAACATCACCACACTGCGCCGCGTGCTCGAACAAGTCGGTACATGGGCGTACATCTACTTCGACTGCTGCTTTATGGCCTCCGTAGAAGTGGTGTACGAGCTGCGCAACACCGCCCCTTATATTATAGGCAGCGCCACCGAACTGCTGCTAACCGGGATGCCATACGAGAAAAACATTCCCTGCCTGTTCGAATATGCCGATGGGGGCTTGGTTCGCGCCGCCACCAATACTTTTAACTATTACAACGACATGACCACACCCAAAGACCGTACATGCACCATCAGCGTAGTGTCCACAGCGGCACTTGACGACGTGGCCGCCGCCTGCCGCGACATCCTCGTCACGGGCAAAGGCAAGTTGCCGGACGGATTCAGACAGCAGCCTTTCATGGTCGGAAGCCGATGCTGGTTTTACGACTTGGGACACTACTATGACGGCCTGTGCCAATACATCGCCGAAGACGTTGCCCGGCCCGAGGGACAAGGCACGCAGCTGAAAGCGGCGCTGGACGCAGCCCTGAACCGCGCCGTGATATACGCCGCAGCCACCCCGAGGCTGTGGAACCGCATCAGCCTCGAGTACCATTGCGGATTGTCCACTTATCCGCCCGAGAACGCCGCTGCAGCGTCCGTCAAAAATTACAACACCCTGACGTGGTACTCCGATGTATCGCAGCACGCTTTCAGCACCAAAGACTGACACGACCCGGCCACGGCATGACAGTCGGGGGATTTGAGCCACCACGCCACAACAACCACAGATAGACACAAACCATGTTTCCACTATTGCAAACGCCCATCAACTTGCTGCCCGACAGCATCCCCTCCATCAAAGAGGAAATAAAGCAAGTACAGTCGCTGCCCTTTGACGATCTAATCAACAACCTGGTGACCTCGGCCGTGCACTTCACCATCGACTTGGTGACAGCCCTTATAGTGTTCTATATAGGCAAGCTCATCATCAAGCGCATATACCGCGTAGTATCGGCGGTGATGACGCGGCGCAAAGTCGATAGATCACTGGCCACATTTATCCTGAGCATGATCAAAATCGTGCTCTACTTCCTACTCATCGTCATCGTAATCGGCATCCTCGGCATCGAGACCTCGTCCTTTATCGCGCTCTTTGCCTCGGCCGGCGTCGCAATCGGCATGGCACTGAGCGGCACACTCCAAAACTTTGCCGGCGGTGTCCTCATACTGTTGCTGAAGCCATACAAGGTTGGCGACTATATCGAAGCCCAAGGCTTCGCCGGATATGTGCGCGAAATCCAGATATTCCATACCATCATCTGCACTTACGACAACAAGACCATCATCATCCCCAACGGCGGACTGTCCACCGGCAGCATCAACAACTGGTCGCGTCAGGACTACCGTCGCGTCGAATGGACCGTATCCATCGCATACGGAGACAACGTGGCCAATGCCCGCCGAGCAATACTGTCAATCTTTGCCTCGGACGACCGCATAGTCGCCAAGTACGTCGAGGACGACCGTGCACGCTACGAAGCACAGCAACAGGCTATCGCCGAGACTCAGACCAAAAGCGAGACCGTCGAAGAAGAAAAGCCGCACGGACGCCTATGGCGCATATTTCACCGCCGCGTGCGCCAACATGTCGAACAGATAAGCAAAGACATCCCGACACCCACCGAGGCACTGGGCACCGCTCGCGTAGACCGCTCGCCCTCAGTAACAGTCGAAGGCCTCGACGCCTCCTCGGTGACACTCAAAGCACGCGCATGGGTACGCAGCGAGCATTATTGGTCCCTGTATTACGATATGTACGAGCGTCTTTACTCCGAACTACCCAATGCCGGAGTACACTTCCCCTTCCCCCAACTGGACGTACACCTTACACATCAGTAGAATTCGGCATACATCTATCTGCGGCCGGACGACGTGAATGTCGCCCGGCCGCATGCGTCGCATGCGTTTATCAAATACCCTATATTTTGGATGTGCGTACATAGAAGCTATATGACGCAAAAATCGTACCTTTGCACTCGAATAAGCCAACATATTTGACTACAAATGACTTTTAGCACACAGTATACTCTAATCGTTGCCGCCGTGATGGCCGGCACTATCAATGCCACGGCGGTCACGACCGCCACTTCGGCCGAAAACGCCTCCGACAGCGTGTCCAATCCCGTGGTTGGATATCTGCGCGATGTCGAAGTAGTTGGGGTCAAGCAATTACCCAACAGCCAAATCGAACCGGCCACGCGCCTTGACGCCGAGGCTGTCAAGGCTCTCGGCATAACATCCATGCGCGGCATCAGCGATGTCGCCCCCAACTTTTTTATCCCGGACTACGGGTCGCGCATGACCTCCTCGATATACGTCCGTGGCATGGGCGCTCGTATAGACCAGCCGGTAATAAGCCTCAATGTAGACGGCATCCCCTATCTCAACAAAGATAATTATGACTTCGACATGCCGGACATCGACCGCATAGAGGTGCTGCGCGGTACGCGCTCGGTACTGAGCGGGCGCAACGCCATAGGCGGGCAGGTAAACATCTACACTTGCTCGCCGTGGAGCCGCCGAGGATGGCGTTTAGGTGCTTCTTACGCTCGCGCCAACACCGCACGACTCAACGCCGGATGGTACGGGCGCCTTGGCGAGAAAGTGGCCACCTCGGTGACGGCTTACGGCTCGACCACCGACGGTTTTTACCGCAACGAATACGATGACAGCCACTGCGGACGCGAGCGCCAAGCCAACGCCGGATGGAAAACATCCTGGCACCCCGGTGGCCGTTGGAGTCTCGCCAACACCGCAACCTACGGATATGTCAAGCAGCACGGCTACCCCTATGCTGCGGCTGCCACAGGGCGCATCGGCTACAACGACCCCGCATCGTACCGACGCAACAGCTTTGCAGACGGCCTGTCGGTGTCTTTCACCGGCAACCGCATGGTAGCCACATCGCAGACCTCGGTGCAGTATCTGAACGATGACATGGTCATGGACCAGGATTTCACTCGAGCCGACTACTTCACACTGCGCCAAAAACGGCACGAATGGGCTTTCACCCAGGATATTTTTGCCAAAGGCACACGCAAGTCCTACGACTGGCTGCTCGGAGCCTTTGGATTTGCGAAGAAGACACACACGGACGCACCGGTAGTCTTCAAGCAGGACGGCATCGACCGGCTGATATTAGACAACGTCAACAAATCGCTGCCACCGGGCATGCAACTACGCTGGGACGAACAACAAATGCTGCTGAATAGCAATTTTGACACCACAGACGGAGGCTTCGCCATATACCATACGAGCACCGTGCACCTCGGCCGGTGGACACTGCGCGGCGGACTGCGATGGGACATCGAACGAGTCAGCATGGACTACGTCGGTGCGGTCAATACATCCGTGACCATGTATCGCTCACTGCCTACCGGGGTACAAATTCCGCTGCAAACGCGCCCTATAACGATAGACGACCAAGGCTCATTGCATCAGACCTTCAACGAGTTGCTGCCGCAAGTATTTATCAATTACGCCCCGGACAGTCGCTGGCGCGTCTTTGGCTCGGTGGCACGCGGATACAAAGCCGGAGGCTACAACACACAGATGTTCAGCGACATACTCCAACAGCAAATGATGGAGCAAATGGGTATGCATGCCGAATATGACATTGATGCCATGCTCACCTACCGTCCCGAGCGCAATTGGACCTACGAAGTCGGAACAGGGTTCGAGAGTAGCGACAAAAGCCTCAGTGCCGAGATTCTCGGATACTGGATGGCGTGTCGCGACCAGCAGCTCACCATATTTCCGCACGGCAACACCACGGGACGTGCCATGACCAACGCCGGACGTACGCGCAGTATCGGCCTTGAGGCCTCGGTTGCCTTCCGTCCCACTCAGGCATTGGCGCTGCGCGCTTCGTACGGATACACGGATGCCCGCTTCACCAAATACCATAACGGCATAGCCGATATGGAAGGCAAGAAACTGCCCTACGCCCCGCGGCACACCCTCTTTGGCGGAGCACGCTACGTCCTGCCATGGACTTTTGCCGGAGTCACCCCCTTGGTAGATGTCGCCGTGCACGCCGCCGGACGCATATATTGGGACGACGCCAACACCATGGAACAGCCGTTTTATGCCTCGCTCGATGCCTCCGTGACCCTGCAACACCGCCTTGGCAGCCTGCGCCTCTTTGCCGAGAACATCACGGACACGCGCTACAACACCTTTTACTTCGTCAGCATAGGACACGCCTTCTATCAGAAGGCAAATCCGTGGAGCATAGGCGTAAGCATCTCCGTAAACATCGGCACTGACGAATAAACGGCCTAACGGACATGACATCAACCGCAACACATAGACAAGCATAACCGCCATAGACACTCGACATGAAACGCAACACCATCATACTGACAATCATAGCCGTAGCGCTGCTGCTTCCGTGGCTCGGGCTACCATGGTTCAACAGCAAGGGCGAGCCTCGCGAAGCTATAGTGGCCGTATCGATGCTCAACAGCGGCGACTGGATACTGCCGACGTCTTGCGGCGGCGACATTCCATACAAGCCCCCGTTGCTGGCCTGGCTCATAGCCGTATTCTCCGAAATATTTAACGGAGGAGTCGTCAGCACCTGGACCGCCCGCCTGCCGTCAGCGCTGAGCGCAATATTTCTCGTGATATTCGGCTGGAAAGTCATGGCTCCGCGCATAGGCCGCGACCGGGCGTTGATGGCCTTCGGCCTGACGCTGACGTCTTTCGAATTCTTCCGCGCCGCCATAGCCTGCCGGGTGGACATGGTGCTGACAGCCTGCATCGTGGGTGCCTGCTATAGTATTTTTCTGATGTATGAGGCCGAAAGGCGCCGAAGGCTGTGGTACGTTGTGGCGGCAGTGCTGCTGCTCAGCGGCGGCGTGCTTGCCAAAGGACCGGTGGGTGCACTGTTGCCGTTATTGGCTATGGGGATATACCGCCTGCTGTGCCGCGACAATATCTTGCGTACTGCCGCCATAATGCTGGGGCTGCTGACGGCCTCACTGCTGCTGCCTGCGTTGTGGTATTACGCCGCATACATGCGTGGAGGCGACGAATTTGTGCGCCTTGCCCTGGAAGAAAACATCGGACGACTCACCGGCACAATGTCTTACGACAGCCATATCAATCCGTGGTGGTACAACTTCGTAACCCTGCTATGGGGCATGCTGCCGTGGACCATCCCGGCACTTATGGCCCTATGCCTGCGCCGCGTGCGCACGGCCATTGCCACGACATGGCACAACCGCAACAGCAAGTCAGGCCTTTCGAAAATGGCGTGGACCGTCGCTCTGACAGTCCTCATATTCTATTGCATCCCGTCAAGCAAACGCAGCGTCTACCTATTGCCGATGTACCCGTTTATGGCTATGGGACTTGCTTGGCTGTTTGCGCAATGCCGCACCGCTAAGTTTATGCGCATATTCACACGAGTGCTTGCCCTGCTCGCCATCATCGCGCCCATTGCATTGACTATGCTCTCTCACATGTCGTTAGGACATCTTCGCTTATATACTCCGGCATGGTGGCAATACATTATGACATTTTTGCCTGTTTTCGCCGGGGTATGGTGGCTTGTCACGCGAAGTCGCGAAGCCAACGCCGCCGCCGGAGCAATCGTCATTGCATACTTACTGTTTATGAGCTACGCCTCGACCTTCGCGCCGATGCTGCTTAACCCCAAAAGCGACCGTCCCGCCGCCGAAGCCGTTGCCCGGCAGGTGCCGAAAGACGCCCCGCTGTACGGCGTCATCACCGGCGACTCGCTACTGCGATATTACACCATCAACTACTACCTTGGCGACCGCATGAACCATACAACGGACATCAAGGCAGTGCCGCAAGGCGCATACGTCGTCACCGACCCGCAGTCCGTGGACAACCGCCCGGACTACACCGTCATTGACACCCTTACCACCCGCTCGTGCGACACCCGCGCCGCCACTGTACTCGCCCATCGGGAATAAAGCAAGTTTTATTAACTGCTAAAATCTTCATAATCTTATGAATCCTACATACATACACACTGCCTTAGCATCTATTGCCGTTGCGACGATACTGATTTCATCATCAAATGCCGAAGCACGTAATGCACCGGCGCCAACGTCTTCCGATGAATACTCTTATTACGCTTACCAAGACGAAAAAACCGGATTGTATGGAGTCAAATATCAAGACGAGACTGTGATAATCCCCCAATACACTGAGTTGAAAGGAGTTAATAAAGTGGCCTTATTTGCATACAGAGATGCCGAAGCCCACAAATGGGGATTAGTATCAACCTACGACATCATAACTCCGCCCATATATGATAACATCAAGGTAGTAGACGCGATAAGGAGCGATAAAACCTTCGCAAATGTTACGCTAAATGGCAAGCAAGGGCTCTTATCACCATTAGGCAATGAAGTTTTACCATTAGAGTATGACTCTATCGCACAGCCATACTGGAATCCTTACGTATTAGAATACAAGTGGGGGAAAAACAATGTTTACCCCCATGTTTTCCCCGTAAAGAAGAATGGACAATGGCAGATTGTAACCTACTACAACGCTGTTGTCGTAGACAATTTCCCTGCCGAACTACTCGAAAACGGGCGCATCAAGTCCTCCGTTGAAGATAAAGTTTTAAAGAATTTAATAGGAAAGCCTTACAAAGAATTGGTAAAGCGAGCAAAAAAAGACGAGTCTGTCGCCGCAATGATTGAAAAAGATGATAAAGGAGACCTTAGCTATAAAGACTTTGCGAAACCCAGATGGCCTAACCCGGAGATAGCCTCTACATCCATCGAGATATACGGACAAAAAGGCAAAGTAAACGAGTTAGGGGTCGTCTGGGTTGAAGAATCAATCTTCGGAGCCATTGGGCAGGACATTCCTAAGTATAATCCATACAATGTCTACACAATGTTAAAGAAGCTCCAAGAAGACGCGCCCGAATTGGTGAGCCGTGCGTGGTATCAGAACTATGACGCGCAATCACAATACGAGATAGACGCATCCGAAAAGAGAAGAAACGACCATTTTATAAACGGACTTATCGACATAGTCCAAGTTTGCAAGGTTTCGGGTCTCGAAGGCAGTGATTTTTATAATTATATAGTTGACAGGTTGAAACAAAGAGGCGAATTAGCAGCCAAACTCGAAAACGACCTCGCAGACGATGCAGCCAAACTCGAATGGGAAAACCGTGTCAACGCCATATCCAATTCGATAGTGGGAGCACTAAATAATGCTATGAGTGCGCTCGGAAGTGCCGATGGTAATGCTTCAGACTCGTCTGACAGCGCTTCCTCTTCGGCATCCTCCTCGTCTCGCGCCTCCTCCAAAGGCAATACGTACAATATGTCGGAACAGCACTCATACAACTCCGACAAGCGCGTATATGCAAGCTACGACTCGATGTTGGCGGCTTATTTTGCCGGAAACCGCCATGCCTCAATCTCCGAAAAAGAGGAATGGCAGAGCAAGATGAAATCGCTGCGCTCCAAGTGGGAAAGCAAGGGCAAGTCATTCCCACATTCGGCCAACGAAGACCGATAAAGCATCGTTGTCAATACCTGAAAGACATCACGCAAAGTCGGCAAACAGCCGAGACAAAAGACTTGAATAAGACAACGATAGCCGCCATTCCAGGTCATTCGGGTGGCGGCTATCGCTATCTTATTACAATCAGAATTCGGCCTAACTCAATGCCTTCGAAATCGGCTTGGCGCGCTCCTGCATCTTGTCATATTCGGCCATTAACTCCTTGTAGGCAGCCACATTGGTGTCGTGGAGGCGACCCAGTCGGTTGCGGCTGCGCAAATACGAGATAAAGGTGTTCAAATACTTAAACTCGTCTGTTGCAGCTACTTCAAGGAACATTTGTTCGTACTTTTCGGGGTCGGCTTGCAGCATCTCTCCGACTTTGTAGTCTAAGAATGCGGTCAATCCTCGTGCATTAGAGATTATAGCCGCATCATCGGCCGCGGTCTTGTCCTTATGCTTCTTGATCTTTGTATACAAAGTCTTGCACTCGTTAGGGTTATAGACCTGTTGAGCCGACATGATGCCGCATACTATCAGCACTGCACTAAGTATCAGGAGTATTCGTTTCATATATTTCCATTTAACAAAATGTCATGGTTATCACGCCGGTACACATCAATGCCCGTCGTCCTCTCCGGGATCGAACTTGGCGCCGGAGGATAGTGCCTCATTGAGAGCTCTTTGAAGCCCGGAAGCCAATTCATCCTGTCGACGTGCACGTGCACGCAGATCGTCAGGCACGTTCTCGAGGCTTTCGGCCAAATACAGGAAACCGGCCAACTGGGTGGCGTACATCATCGGCTTGGACGAGCGTACCGCCCGGAACGCCTCCGAGGCTTCCTTACCGGATTTTGACGAAACGCTGTAGAGTGCATTGGTCATCGGCTCTACTAAAGCCTCGCACTGCGTCACGAGGCTCTCAATGTCCTTCTGTTGTATGTCATAGTTCAAATCGAGCAGGCGTTGACATTCTACACTGTCATAAGCCGCCGTAGGAACTACTTGCGCCTGTGTCGTGGACTTGCTGCTGTCGCCAGCGGCCGCATCGTTGTCTCCCTTTCCCGAGCCACATGCGGCAAGGATCATCATCAGCATACACACAATCACCGCCAACCAATGGCGCAGTCCGGCTAAAATTATCATTGTTCTATGTTTTTAATTCATAATGATTTTAATGCAACCACGCATACGCCATGACGGCGTATGCGCGTATTGCGATTGGATTGTCCTGCTTACGGCAGAACGTGTTGTCTTGTGTTTCAGAGAAGCGAGTCAAGAGCGCTGCCCATCATTCTCTTCAGCGCTTCTGTAGCAGCCTTCTCGTGTGTTTCCTTATAGTTTTTGTCAGCTTCTTTTAGCTCGTCGAATGCCTTTGCATTGTTCTCGTCGAGGTCGGCACTCTTTAGCGTGCGCATAAACAGGCCATAGAAGTCGTCCTCGACCGCATAAGACTTTTCATACTCTTCCGCCTCCTTAAGGCTTTTCAAGTCGGCATAGCCTTTGACTTTGTTCTCGAGGAAACCGCAGAGAGCCTTTGCCTGTCCGATGATGTCGGCATAGTCTTCCTGAGTCAGTTCGTCGCCGTTATCTATTTTCTCCTGTAAGGTTTTGCATTTGTCAAGGTCATAGCCGGCTCCGCACGAAGTCATGCCGAATACAAGAGCGAACACACTGAGAATTAAAAAGAGTTGTTTCATCACGTTTTTGGTTTTTATGGTTTAACACTATGTTTTGTCGCATACGGCAAGACCCTTAACGTCAAGCGAAATGGCGTACCCGATATGGCAAAGGTACAAATATTTTCCTTTACAGCAAAAAACGAGGCAAACGGAACGCCAAAAAAAATACGTTAAAGGCAACTTACGGCTTGGCTGTATGGCGGATAATGCGTAACTTTGGCAAGATAAACAACGACACCGCACGCCACAGGACAATGTCAATATTCCAAGACAAGGCCAAAGACAACTCAGACGACGCACAACTGATCATGGAGCTGCGGTCGCCTCAGACATGCCGTGCGGCATTCGGGCGCGTCATAGCCATGTATACCGAGCCGTTGTACCGACAAATCCGACGGATGGTACAAAGCCATGACGATGCCAATGACTTGTTGCAGAACACTTTCATCAAGGCGTGGTCTTCGCTCGAAAACTTTCGCGGCGATGCACGCCTGTCTACTTGGCTCTACAAAATAGCCATCAACGAAAGCCTCACATTTCTCGAGCGCGAACGTCGCCGCCTCAACATCTCGCTGGATGACCAGCAGGCAATGCTGGTCAATACCATAGAAGGCGATCCGTTCTTTGACGGCGACCGCGCACAACGGCTGCTGCGCGAAGCCGTTGCGACTCTTCCCGAGAAACAACGACTTGTATTCAACATGAAGTACTTCGACGAGATGAAATACGAGGATATGTCCGCTATCCTCGGTACAAGCGTAGGCGCACTCAAGACATCCTACCATTTCGCCGTAAAAAAAATCGAGAATTTTATCGAAAAAAACCAATAAATCATTAAACCATCGCCGCCCTCGATAGTCTATAACAACAAAAGGCCTCCATATCGGAAGTCATAAGATTAGATGACTCGAACGGCGATAATAAGCCGAGACGAAAACCTAACCGCTTCAAAAACAACCAATTTTTCTCATATTATTATATGAAACAACCCGAAGATAAAGACTTGCAGGAAAAGTGCTCGCGCCGCGACGGTCTCACCGTCCCCGAGGGTTACTTCGCGGACTTTGCTTCCAAAATGGCGGCAAAACTGCCCGAACGTCCGGAGCTGGAAGACCCCGCCACCATAGCGCGCGCGGCTCAGCCGCGCACACTATGGCATCGCATACGTCCATACGCCTACATGGCAGCAATGTTTGCAGGCGTATGGTGTATGCTCAAGATGTTCACTCTGATGTCGCATACCGACGAAATGACCATAGACAACAACCCCACACTGGCCTCGGCCGTGGACAACCCCCAGTTTATCGACGAATACTTTATAGATGACGTCAATCAATGGGAACTCTATGACTCACTGATGGCAGACAGCATCGATGTACAGATGCTCGAAGCCGACAGCACGGCATTTGCCGCAACCATGACCAGACAATAAAATGAAAAGGAATCATATCCTCATATCCGCACTCATTCTTGCGGCAGCCATGCCCTTGATGACCCCGGCTCAACACATGTCCGACGAAAATCGCATCGCCTGGACAGGTGAAATGCGTAAATATAAGCACCAATGGCTCACCAAAGAGCTTGAAATGTCCACCGAACAGTCGCACAAATTTTTTGATCTGTACGATGAGATGGAGGACGAGCTCGAACGCATTTACCGCGAAACACGCAACCTCGAAAGCCGAACACTGCGCAACGACAAATCCTCCGATACCGAATGTGAAGCCGCTGCACGCGCCGTATTCGAACAAAAAAAGAACGAGGCCGAGATCGAGCTCCAATACTTCGACAAATTCAAGGAAATACTTACGCCTCAACAGCTACTGCGCCTCCGTAGCGCCGAACGCACATTTGTGCAACACGTAGTCAACGCGCACAATCGCCGCCGCGCCTCCAAGTAAGCTATACACCATACGCGCCTCCACAGCGGCAAAGAGACATACGACGACATCCCCACGCAGGATGTCGCCGCTTTTATTGTGTGACAGCATTATGAGTATTATGAGAATAATGAGAGCTATAGCATTGCTCCCATTATTCCCATTGCTCTCATTGCTCCCATTATTCCCATTGCTCTCATTGCTCCCATTATTCTCATTGCTCTCATTATTCAAACAAAAAAGGTGGGCGCGCCGAGGCGCGTCCACCCTATTTTGAAATAATCGTCTTAATTGCTAAGGCTTAGCGGACCAATACCTTGGTGGCTTTCTTACCTTGAACGCGGATGTAGAGACCGTTAGCGGGGTTCTCTACGCGTACGCCCTGCAGGTTGTAATATACCACGGGGGCATTGTCGTCATCGGCTATGATGTCATTGACACCGGCCTTGTCGGCTGTAACCTTGACATTCTTGATTTCCCAAGTGCCGGCGATTTCGGCGGTAGAGGTGTAGTGGAAACCTATCTGAATCTTCTTGCCTACGTATGCGCTGAGGTCAATGGTCTGGCCGTAATAAGTCCAAGCGAATTTCTCGGGTACGGTGATGTCAGCGAGCTTGGTCCATGCGGTGGTACCTTCTTCGCGAACAGAAATTTCAACGTATTTCACAACGTCGGCAACATCAATCATGACATTGTTAAGTTTGAACATGTTCACAGCCTGCTCATAAGCGATCTCGGCGGGAGCTTTGCGGCCGGTCAGGTCGAGAACGGGTGACACGGCGTATGCATCGGAACCATTGGCAGCGCCATCTTTGAATGCGCTGGCTTTCAGACCGTACGTAGCGTCAATGCTCCAAGGCTTAAAGCCTGAAACAACTTCGAAAGTGAAGCCGCAGTCTTCGGCCTGGCAGGTGCTTTCGTATACAACATTGCTTGCGTCAACCACGGTGAGGGTATAGGACGCCGTGCCTGCGTAGTATTTGTCGTTTTCAGCAGCATTGGCGGTGATTGTGGTAGTGCCGACAGCCTTAACAGTTACTGCTCCGGTATTAGCATCTACTGTGGCTACATTGGTGTCAGACGATGTGTATGTAACAGCAGCGTTGGTGGACATGGTAAGGGGGTTGGCGGGAGCAGCTTCACCGAGGTTGGCCTTTATGGCATCTTCAGCGAATTTAAGGTTGGCGTCAAGTTTGCCGCCCTCTTTGGTTGCTGTAACCTTTACATTCTTGATTTCCCAAGTGCCGGCGATTTCGGCGGTAGAGGTGTAGCGGAAACCTATCTGAATCTTCTTGCCTACGTATGCGCCAAGGTCAATGGTCTGGCCGTAATAAGTCCAACCGAAGGCAGCGGGAACGGTGATGTCAGCGAGCTTGGTCCATGCGGTGGCACCTTCTTCGCGAACAGAAATTTCAACGTATTTCACAACGTCAGCAACATCAATCATGACATTGTTAAGTTTGAACATGTTTACAGCTTGCTCGAAAGCAATTTCGGCGGGAGCTACACGGCCGGTGAGGTCGAGGACGGGCGATACGGCGTATGCATCGGAAGCATTGGCAGCGCCATTTTTGAATGCGCTGGCTTTCAGACCGTACGTAGCGTCAATGCTCCAAGGATTGAATTCACCTGCTTCGAAAGTGAAGTTGCAGTCTTCGGTTTGGCATGAATGCTCGTAGATGGTGTTACCGGCAGTTGCGGGATCGACAACTGTCAGAGTGTAAGAAGCCTTGCCGGCTTCGAAGTCATCTGTAGCCTCGGTCTCGGCTGTGATAGTGGTGGTGCCGGCAGCGACGAGGGTCACGACACCGGTGGCTGCGTTGACAGTGGCCACGTTCACATCGGAAGATGAGAATACCGGTGCTGCATCAGTTTGCCTGCTGAGCGTGTTGACGGGAACGGCTTCGCCGAGTTTGGCGGTGATAGCGCTTTCAGCGAACTTCAGACCGGCGGGATCCTTGCCTACAACCACTTTGTCGGTGGTGATGGTCAGAGCATTAAAGCAGAACTGGCCGGCTTTATCAGCGCCATCCGTTCCAAAGGTTGCCTTATCGCCCACGGTGAAGGTGATGGTGTTGGCAGAGCCTGCCCATGAGCAGCTACCGGCTGCTTCTGTAACTTCACCTACTGATGGAGTAAAGTTGGATTGACGGTTAAGGCCTTTTTTTGAGATTGTGTAGTTGATGGCTGTGATATTGACACCGGCAGGAGCGGTAATCGTCATCGAACACTTTGCATAAAGGCGCAGGTCGCCTGCAGCATTGTACGCAGGGGCTGTTTGACCTTTATTTTTAGCTGTTGTGAATGCAAAGCCCTGGGCTGTAAAGCTCGACACATCGGTGGGAGCTACGTCCTTCATCGTGATTGTGTAGTCAGCGGCAAGTGCGGAAGCACCGGCGAGGACTACAGCAGCGAGGCTGAGTAAAAACTTTTTCATAAAAGATTGTTTTGGTTAATAATAGATATGTTTCTTAGTTGTGTTCTTAGCGTCTTATCAACGAAACCAACTCCCTTTGCAAACACTTGCCGAATCATAAGGTCTCATGGCGTTGGTGTCTTTCGATAGTACGGTACAAAGTTAAGCAATATTCTCTATTGTTGACATATAAAATTAGTTAATCTTTAAGCAAATTAACAATAATGATGGATGATGACGGATGTCCGCAGTCCGAAAAAACACACACCGAATGTGTATTTCCGGGCTGCGGACATCCGTATACTCGGACACGTTGAATCGCGTCCGTAGTCAGGCTTACTCCGTCAGTTTGTCAAACAAGTAATGCAGAGCGAAGCGCTTCCAGTGCTTGCGCAAGATTGTCTTTATCCTTGCCGCCGGCTTGTGCAAATCCGGGCTGGCCGCCGCCGCCACCTTTGATAAGTTTGGCTGCCGCGCGAACAATGTTCGAAGCATTGAGGCCTCCCTTGACAAGGTCTTCGGTTAAAGCCACCGTGAGTTGCGGAACACCTGCGGGGTTGACCGTAGCGGCTATGAATGCCGTATTCTCCGGCGAATCGCGACGCACGGCCATGGCTACAGCCTTGGGCATTTCGGGAAGGCGCAGGCCGCTCATGGTCACGATACGTATGCCGTTTTCAACTGCCGACTTTTCGATAAGACGTGCAGCCAGAGCGTTGACACGTTCTTCGAAGTACTGCTGCACCTGTTTTTTTAGCGATGTATTTTCTTCGATGGCATTACGCAAAGCCTGTAAGGCATTGGGCACGTTGTTGAGCAATGAATTGAACTGGCGCAAGTCATCGCTAATCGAATCTATCATATCTTCGACATGCGATGCAGTGACGGCCTCGATGCGGCGTACGCCGGCAGCGACACTGCTTTCGCTCAAAATCTTGATCATGCCGATGTTGCCGGTATTGGCCACGTGTGTGCCGCCACACAGCTCAATGCTGTCTCCGTAGCGTACCACGCGGACTCGGTCGCCGTATTTTTCGCCGAAGAGAGCCAAAGCGCCCATTTCGCGAGCCTCGGCGATGGGGCAATCGCGATGTTCGTCCAATGGTATGGCTTTGCGTACAAGGGCATTGGCTATACGTTCGGCATGCCGCAATTCTTCGGGCGTAACCTTCTGAAAATGCGAAAAGTCGAAACGGAACGAATCGGCGGAGACATACGAACCTTTTTGCTCGACATGCGACCCAAGCACCTGACGCAGGGCGTAATGCAACAGGTGAGTGGCAGTATGGTTGCACTCTATCTGCTGACGGCGCTCAACATTTATGGCCGCAGTGAAAGTCGCCTCGGGATTGGACGGCATCTTGGCCACAAGGTGAACGGCCACGCCATTTTCACGTTTTGTGTCATATACATCCACGGCCTCGCCGGTGGCATCGTCCGTCAGTTTGCCGCTGTCGCCTACCTGTCCGCCCATTTCGGCATAGAAAGGCGTCTTGTCCAAGATGACTTGGAAGAATGTGCGGTTTTTCTGGGTCACCTGACGATAACGCAGGATGTGTGCCTTTGTCGAAGTCTCGTCATAACCGACAAAACATTCTTCGCCTTCAGACAGTATTACCCAGTCGCCGGCGGTAACGGCGGCAGCATTGCGTGCACGGGTCTTCTGGGCCAGCATCTCGCGGTCAAAGCCTTCCTGATCGAGATCCATGCCTTGCTCCTTGAGAATGAGTCGCGTCAAATCCAACGGGAATCCGTAAGTATCGTAGAGTGTGAATGCCTGCTTGCCGTCGATAATGGTGCGTTCCTCGGCACGCGCTGTCGCGATGTCACTTTCGAGCATCGCGATACCCTTGTCAAGAGTACGCAGGAATGCGTCCTCTTCTTCTTTGATGACGCGTATGATGAGGTCGCGCTGGGCTACAAGTTCGGGATATGCATCACCCATAACCTCTATGAGGGTGTCCACCAGACGGTACATAAAGGCACTCTTTTGTCCCAGGAAAGTGTATGCATAGCGCACGGCACGGCGCAGTATGCGGCGAATGACATATCCGGCCTTGGCATTGGAAGGCAGCTGCGAATCGGCTATGGAGAAAGCGATAGTACGGGTATGGTCGGCGATGACGCGCATGGCGATGTCCACGCGCTTGTCCTTGCCATACTCGTATCCGGACAGCTCGGCAATCTTGTCTATCAGCGGAGTGAATACATCCGTGTCATAATTTGATGTCTTGCCTTGCAAAGCCATGCAAAGACGCTCAAAGCCCATACCGGTGTCGATGACGCGAGCGGGCAGCGGCTCGAGTTTGCCGTCGGCCATGCGTTGGAACTGCATGAACACGAGGTTCCAGATTTCGATAACCTGGGGATGATCCTTATTTATAAGCTCGACGCCGGGCAGAGATGCACGCTCGGCATCGCTACGCAGGTCGATGTGTATCTCGCTACAAGGGCCGCAAGGTCCGGTATCACCCATTTCCCAGAAATTGTCATGACGATTGCCGTTAATGATATGATCCTTGGGCAGGTGTTTTTCCCAGATGGCAGCGGCTTCGTCATCGCGCCCCACCCCGTCGGTCTTGTCGCCTTCGAACACGGTGGCATAAAGGCGTGCCGGATCCAGTTTTAGTACGTCCACCAAGTATTCCCACGCCCAGTCGATGGCTTCCTGTTTGAAGTAATCGCCGAAAGACCAGTTGCCGAGCATCTCGAACATTGTGTGGTGGTAGGTGTCCATTCCGACTTCTTCGAGGTCGTTGTGCTTGCCGGACACTCGCAAGCATTTCTGCGAATCAGCAACACGGCGATACTTGGGCGTTGCATTTCCCAATATGATATCCTTGAACTGGTTCATGCCGGCGTTTGTAAACATCAGCGTGGGGTCGTCTTTGATGACCATGGGGGCCGACGGGACTATTTTGTGTCCCTTAGACTCGAAAAATTGCTTGAACGAATCGCGTATCTGCTTTGATGTAAGCATGTTATTTTGTCTTTATGATTAGTCTGCCTATACGGCGCTCTACAAAAATTTGCAGAAAAGCCGATTTTGAATGTGCAAAAGTACACGAAAGTTCTTAAATTTGCAAATGTAACGGGCCTCGGCCCAAGCACACATTATTATATAACGTTTTGTACACTTACGATAAACTATACTACAAAATCAGCGATGTAGCCGACATCATCGGCGAACCGCAATCGACCTTGCGCTTTTGGGAGCGCGAGTTCACGACTTTGCGCCCCAAGCGCAGCGAGCGCGGCACGCGCCTATACACACCCAAAGACATTGAAAAACTGCGACTCATCCGCTATCTCATCAAGGACAAGGGATTGAAAATCGAAGCCGCAAAGCTGGCAATACGTAACGACCAAGCCGCAACCATACGCCGATTCAACGCCGTATCCAAGTTGCGCGACATCCGCCAAAGCCTCGTTGAGCTGCTGGGTGCGCTTGATGCTCGGCGCAAATAGTACAGCCGCCACACTCAGCACCGCACATCCGATATCCGCGCTGCCTGACCTGTATTCGGGTCGGAGCAGCGTTTTTTTCTGCCAGCCTACACCCAACAACAGCCTCCACGCTACACACTCGTCCAACATCCCCAAAACACAAGGCGCGAACAAATACACGCATAACAGGCTAAAAAAATAGTTTTTTGAAAGCATAAAATATTTTTTCAGCGTTAAATGACGAAAACTATTTGCACATTTCGATTTTTTGACAGAACTTTGCAGGCAACATTCCTACATAAATAAACACCAATAGGTATCTTTATGAAACAAATTTCTACTCTATTACTTGCACTCGCACTTCCCATATGCGCAAGTGCGACCGTATTGATGCCAAAGTCCGGCATCATCACCAAAAGTCCGGTCAAAAGCCTGATAGCCGTTGAGGCCTCAGACTTCGCTACCAATGCCGTCGCCAAAGAAGACGCCGCCGATGTCACCATTAAATGCACCGGCGAATACTCATTCGAGTACTACGCCGAAAGCGGCGACTGGTACTATGGCGCCGTAGACGATTCCGAGACATACGTAGTCAAATTGGACTACATCACCAACTCGGCAGAAAAAAGCACCGGCACATTCGGACTGGCCGACCTTGATACCAGCTATTCGGGGTTGCTCGACTACTCCAGCGGCAGCAAAGTCGCTTTAACCTTCAAAGAGGGCACAACCTTCACTGTAAACGTGGAAGGTAGCATACTGACAGTCACCGGAACACTTGTATGCAGCAATGGCAAGACCTACAAACTGGAGAGTTCACACGACCTTTCGGCCGGCAACAAGTACGATATGTCCGATCAAGATGTCGATGTATCCTTCTCTTCCGACGAAGCTACCGTAACCACCGAAGATGGCTATCTGATTGTTGATGCCGTCAACAGCGCCAAGGAATACTTCGCTATAGTCATCAACCCGAACACCAACCCCAACGGCGTAGGCACATACGAAATCAACTCAACATTAGAGGCCGGAACCGTTCAGGCCGGTGACATCTCCGGCACAAGCGTATATCCTACCTTCTACGGCACATTGACTGATGACGACAGCCTCAATATACCCCTGTTCCTCTGCACCGCCGGAACAGTCGAGGTAGCCTTTGATGACGCAGGCAACATCAAGCTCAACGTCAACGCCACCAACACCTGGGGCCGCACAGCCAAGATCAAAGTCAACTGGTCGGCCGGCATCGAGGACATCACCGCAGACAAGGCAGAAGGCGTCCGCAAAGTCATCGAAAACGGCCGCATCGTCATCCTCAAAGACGGACACAAATACAACACCCTCGGCATCGAAGTGAAGTAAACACCTCGCTCCGTAGAGTGTCATAGCATTCTACATCAATTATACTGCTCTCCTTATGCAAGCCCGGCTGGTCACCCCAAGCCGGGCTTATTATTTGACCGCACTCCCTATTCTATATTCGTATTACTATTGATTTTGCGAAAGCGATCCTGAAGTTCTTTCATCCTTTCCATTAGAGCCGGGAATTCCAAGGATTTACCATAAATGAAACTTCTTCTCATTTCATTATAGTCTGCCTCATAACTCGGGAGGAGTACATCATCCGGAACTATCCGAATATTCTGAGGTAGTTCTTTATCATAATCTACATAGCCCACATGATAGTACTTACGCCTATGATTTACTATATCCATATACAATCTCTCATCTTTAAGCGCTGCATCTGCGTATGGCGTCCTCATCAGTCTTTCCAAGTCATAAAAATGGCGCGTCATCCGATGAGTTCGCGGCACCTTCCTTTGGTATTCCTCACAGAGTAAAAAAGCTTTTTCGAGAAAAGTCCGGGCCGGGGATACCGATTTGACAGTCTGCACGAAATCGGAATCCACATTTTCCTCACTAAACGCCTGCTCGATCAACGATGATATTCGCCTCATCTCAAAAGGCTCGACCATCGACAATACGCTAATCTCTATTTTAACCACCGGAGCGGCATACGATGCACTACTATTATAAAGCGATGGATATTCTACAAAAATCACAGATGGATCTTTATCGTGAGGGACCTTTCGTTGCTCGCCTTTCGCGTCCGTCAAGTCATTATCTCCAACAACCGACACATATAACCCCAAGTTTTTAAGTTCCGTCTCTAATTCAGTTTTAAAATCTCCAAATATATAGTCTTGTGCACACTCTCGTAAATTGTGTATCTGCGTGTTTGATGCACATTTAGCGCAAGACAAGCCTTTGACATTCAAGAAGAAATCCCTATTAAGAGCAAGGTCAATATCTTCGCTGAAACGATTGATAACTCTCCATCCTTTGCTAAGGCTTGTTCCGCCTTTGAACGACAGAAAACTGCCGATGCTTGTATGAAATACAGCATAAAGCACAGCCGTTACCCACCAGTCCTTTTCGACAGAAGCTTCATCTATCTGTTTTAATTCGCTGACGGTCTGTACCATTGTCTTACGCTCATCTATCGTATAGTCTATCCATTTGCTCATAACGCGGTGTCTTTAATATTCCGTTTGATAATATTTCGCATCCATACAGGGGCCAACAACAAGTCTTTCGCTATTATCTCCATATCTGTGTTCTCCTTCAATAATTTGGATATTTGCGCCTCGTCTTTAGCGGTGACATTGCTTTCACCTATACAACGAAGTGCCTGCACGAGATCTCGCATCAACGCGCTTTTGAAAGCAAAATTTCTTGGAGCTCCATGCTTCAATACAATCTTCCGCTTCCCTATGGCAATCTTTCTACTCGAGCCGGTAGTAAGAAAGCTCGTAACCATTGGGACTTGATCTGAAAAGCCTAACAGATTAGCAGCCGTCACACCTGTTGGAATAATCGCAGCCTTATCCCTTTTGGCTATTTCTGCTGCAATTTCGAAAGCCGAAGGATATAGTATTCCAAATTGCGTCTTACGTGCCTTGACGTACACACCCTTCGATATTCTGAAAATAAGTCCTTCTTTTTCGAATACCGGCAATAGCTTGGTGACATATTCCACATCATACTCCGGAAAAGATGATACGAAGAATACTGCGCCGAACTTACAGTGCATTATTATACTTCTAATTTTCTCTACTACTGTTTTTTGCATAGTCGTAATGCTTTTACTATCAGTCGGAATTATTGCAAATATTTCCGACTGCAAAATTACTCATTTAATTGCATTAAACCATACAAACAACAGTTAATTTATAAATTATATCACCCGGGCGCACATTTCAAGATCAAAGTCAACTGGTCGGCCGGCGTCGAGGACATCACCGCAGACAAGGCAGAAGGCGTCCGCAAAGTCATCGAAAACGGCCGCATCGTCATCCTCAAAGACGGACACAAATACAACACCCTCGGCATCGAAGTGAAGTAAACACCTCGCTCCGTAGAGTGTCATAGCATTCTACATCAATTATACTGCTCTCCTTATGCAAGCCCGGCTGGTCACCCCAAGCCGGGCTTATTATTTGACCACCGCTACGATGCCGGCTCCGTTCAAGCGTATCTCAGATATAGAGGATATGGACGAGGATGAGTGATGCGGACGCGCCCCGGCTTTTGGTGGAAGCCGGGGCGCGGTCGCGTATGTGGGGGATGATGTGTTTACTTGACGGTGGGGAAGGGCATGGTGTGGGTAGCGGCGTAGGCAGGGTCGAAGATCATGTTGAGGATGTGGGCAAGGCGCAGGCCTCCGCGCAGCAACTGTTCTTCGATGATGGGAGCGGCCCATGCGACATCATTGTAGGAGAGCTTGGTGCCTTCGGGATATTTTTTGTAAATATCAGCAGCATAAGCCATTGTCTGCTTAGCCCAGTCGTCGAGAGTACCGGCAATGACAGCGGCTTGCTCGTCGGCGGACAGGCGGTCGAGTTGCTGCTGCCACTCGGTGTAGCTCCATTTGTGAGCGCCGTCTACCAAGGCATTATCCCAAATGGAATGCAACTTATTGTCGCGGCCGAAGTACTTGATCGTAATGCGGTTGCCGCCGAGGTCGGTGGCATGTCCCAAATGCAAGGGCTGATGCAGATCGCCCACCACATGCACCAATATCTTGAGCGCCAAAGCCGGATCGGGGCACTTAGTGACGCCGGTAAGGCTCTCGATTTGGCCGCGTATTGCAGTAACGGCATCGCCGGAGGGATTGGCCGGAGCTTCTTCATAGCGCACACCCTCATCGATGTTCTTATAATGCCAAGTCTTGGTATATGCATACGGCTGCGTATGGCTGGCGTTGTCCAGCCAGTTAGCCCAATAAACAATGGACCTGCCGTTGAGAATATCGTTGATGGCGGCGGTCGTTGTGGGCGTCAGATGCTGTTCGGCGATATACGCGGTCACATCGTGGCCTTTTTGCCCCCAGCCAAAAGCGGCGGAGATGCTGAAAATGATAGTCGAAGCGCTAAAAAGCAATTTCTTAAGATTCATAGTAATAGTTATAATTTTTTTGTGATTATTGTTCCGGTTTGCCGGTACGCGGCAGGCGTATGGAGAAGGTTGTGCCCACTCCGGGAGTGGAAGCGCTCACATATATGCGTCCGTGGTGGTATTGCTCGATGATGCGCTTGGCCAGCGCAAGGCCCAGTCCCCAGCCGCGGCGCTTGGTAGTATATCCCGGATTGAAAACAGTCTTGAAATTTTTGCGTGGGATGCCGCGACCCGTATCGGCCACGTCCACCACTACATCGCCATGGTCTCCGGGTCGGCAAGCAACGCTGATTGCTCCATGTCCGTCCATAGCGTCTACGGCATTCTTAATCAAGTTTTCCATAACCCATTCGAGCAACGGTGCGCACGCGCTGACGGGCATGGACACCGGGGCATATTCGGCCGTAAGGCTGATACGTCCGCTGACACGCGTCGCCATATAGGACACAGCGCTGCGCACAATGTCGGCGGCATCGGCAGGTTCCATTTTCGGTTCCGAGCCAATCTTACCGAAACGCGACGCTATTGTTTCCAGGCGTTTGACATCCTTGTCCATCTCGCCTACAGTATCGGCATCCACGCCCATCTCGGGCAGCAGCTCCATCCATGCCATCAGCGACGAAATGGGCGTGCCCAGTTGGTGAGCTGTTTCCTTCGAAAGGCCCACCCACACCTTATTTTGCTCGGCTTTTTTGATCGAAAGCACTGCATAATATACTATCAGCAGGAATATTATCATCACCACCACCTGAATATACGGATAGTAGCTCAGACGCTTGAGCAGTGTAGAGTCTTCGTAATACAGATGCTGATTTTCGCCCGGCGCGATGGCTATATCTATGACGTTCGGGCCGTGCGACAGTGCCTCGAGCCGTCCGTGCAGATACTCGGCATTGCGCGGCGACAGGGCCAACGGATTGAGCGTATCTACCGGTTCGGGCAGGTCGAAGTTGCGGTGGTTGAGTATATTGCCGGCGTCATCGGTCAGCAGCACCGGAATGGTCGTATTGCTTTCGATTATACGCAACAGGAAGTCGATATCTATCATCGGCGGCGCCGGAGAGCCGGAGCCGTCTTCATCCTGAGCCGTCATCTGCTCGACGGCGCTGAACTGGTTAATAATTTCCTTGGTTGCATCGGCCCAAATCTCCATACGCTGCCGCTCTTGCACGGCAAGGTCCTTGACAAGATTATTGGACACATACAAGAACAACGCCACGACAATGGCGGCCGTCAGCAAGAACGCAATCTTGCCATAGCGGCGTATATCGTATATATTGGGCAAATGCTTCATAAGCGACTATTGCAATAATAGGTACGACAGCGACAGCAGGGCCAGCAGCACGGATAATCCCTTGGCTACACCGCGACGCATACACAAAGCCGCCAGGGACACGACCGTTGGAACGGCGTATGCCACGACGGCCTGCTTGTCCACATAATAAGCCATGGAATACAGCCGCTTGTCATCGATAGCGCAAAGTGCGACAACGGCCAATATACACAACAACAGAATATTAGCCAAAACGGTCCATACACTATGCCTGCGCCGAGGTTGCGGAATAATTGCCGTATGCTCGGCATCGCTGAACGATGCGAAGAATTCGGCGACAGAAGGTGTGCGGCGCGTCATATCGTAAGCCATAGCACGCGCTATGGCCGCATTGGCATACGGCGGGATGGTCGGCACGCTGATACTTTCGGGATGGTCAAATATCTGCTCGGGGCGCGGCGGGGTGTTGCCCGTGAGCATTTTGACCGCCGTGGCCGCCAGCGAATACACATCGCTGCGTACGCCCGGCTCGGCACCGCGCGCACTCGTATACTGCTCCGGAGCGGCATATCCGTGGCTGACGGCTGCCACCGTCCGGTCGTTGTCCGAGACCAATCCCGATGGCCCGACACTGCGCGACAATCCGAAGTCTATCAGCACAATACGTCCATCGTTTCCTAATATTATATTATCAGGTTTGACGTCCAAATGTACTATGCCGTGACTATGCAAGTACGACAATGCCGAGGACATTTGGCTAAGGACATCCACCGTGGCGGCATAGTCCAAGACATGACGCCGTACAATTTCTTTGAGATTTCGTCCGCTTACCCGTTCCATTACCATATACGCCGTGCCATTGGCGCGGAAAGTGTCATACACGCGTACGATGGAAGGATGATGGCATCGTGCGATATTATTACTCTCGCTGATAAAGCGTTCGCGCAATTTTGCCACCATATCTATATTGGACAGGTCGTCCACAATGAGCATCCCGGTGGCAGAATCGCGGCGACAGAGATCCGAGGGGAACATCTCCTTGACAGCAAAGATATTACCCTCTACATCATCTGCCGCATACGTTATGCCGAATCCACCTGTCCCGAGTACGCTCCTTATGGTGTATACATGGTTGTCGGCGCCGTGCAACGTCGTACCCTCGGGAAGTGCATCATCGTCATCAAACATTGCGTATCAATACGTTAATGTAATAGTATGGTATCGGATGCTCGTCGCACGTGCATCGGCTGACGGCTTATAGTAAGGCGATATAGGTGCTTGCCCATCACAAAAGTGTCGCCGTCGGTAAGTCGCACCATCGTCCCTTCGGGCAGGCGCACCTCGTTGACAAAAGTGCCGTTGGCGCTACCGGCGTCACGCAACAGCACCTCCGTACCGGCAGCCACACTGCGCACGGTAATTACCACTTGGCATCGGCTCATGTAATGCTCAGGATCGTCAAACAGAATTTGGGCACGTGGCGTAGCGGTGCGGCGACCCACAGTATTGTCGCCGGGCAGGAGATTATGGCTCTCGCCGGTGTCAACATTTTCGAGCGTAACAACGGCCTCGTGCTGCTCGTGCAAACGCATAGTAGCCTGAGCCGAAGGCTTCTGTGACTGCGGCGGCAACGATGGCGACTGCAAAGGCGCTTGCACCGGCTGTCGTGTCGAGTCGGCAAGTACACGCGGGCGCAATTCGATGAAGTCGCGTACCTTGCCTCGCGTATGGCAGTGCGGACACTCTATGGGTGCGTCCTTGTAATTCGGAAAAACCTTAAAGGACAGCACATTGGCGCAATCCTTATTGGGACAGCGCACATATGCTTTTGTCGGGTCTGGCGTCACTGTCTTGGGGTGTGTATAATACTGTTATACAAAGTCGGAAACATCGGCGTTGTTATCAAAGTCGGACATATCCATGTCGTTGTTGGAGAAGTCCTGATCATAACCAATCGAAGGATTGGCTTGGGCGATATCATTGGAGGCATATTGGTCGGCTGTGACCGTAGCGCCTTGGCTCTGCACGCTGCCTTGTATATCGCCAACGGTGATATTGTATTCGGAGATGTTGTGCATCTCGTCCTCGGATATTTGGCCGTCGCCATTGTCATCGTGCACAAGAACATCCATCACCTGATCATTGTCTATGTCCACAAGCATTGCATGCTCGCCGTTGATGTCAATTGCTGCGATATTGATTTGGCTGCCGTCCTCGCCCTGTACGGATTCAAGACCGAGTATGCGTACATCGTCATCGTCTACTGTGTCTACCTGCACCATATCGTGCTGCACATTTTCGTTTTGACCGTCGTGCGTATACTTATCCGTGGTTCCGTCCATGACGGAGTGGTCGGCATGGGCTGCTCCGGTATTGGCAGAGGCCTCGTTATGACTGCCTCGTATGGCTGCGATCTCAAAATCGTGTCTTTCCTGAGCGCTCATTCCGTCCCATTCGTTCTTGTAATAGGTCCCGTAAACCCGACCGTGCCACTCGAAGGCGCCACCGGCACCTACTTCGGCACGCGCCGCAGCAAAAGCTTGCGAAAACGACATATTATCGTTAACCCCTGTAGCTATAGGCGGCAATCCGGATTCTGTCCCAGCAGTAGCCGCTGCGGCTTGTCCTTCAATCGCGGAGGCTTCGGCGGCACGCATTGCATCTTCGGTCGTATCCGCCGACAATACAGGATCATTTTCAGAGACCACATAAGCCGGATCTACAGCCTCGGTAATATTGTCTCGGGTGGCAGCTCCGTCCATCATTCCGGGGGCGGCGGACACGCTGTCCGTAGCGGCAACGTTACCCGTTGCCAAATTCTCTTTGAAGGAGGATGTATCGTTGTTCATCTTGCTAAACGTTTTATACGGTTGTATATAGGCATTGTCTTGTCTGTGGCGTATCATTTCGCACACGCACACTGCAAAGGTAGTATAAACCGCGGCCGCATGTCAAGCATCGGCACGCATAAAGGACGAAATACCACGTTAAAATGACAAAACGTCGCAGCTCTTCACTGCAAAGATACATACTATTGCCGAAACAGACAAACCCTTAAAACGCAACGTATCCATTGACCCGTTACTTGGAGCCGGACAACATCGGATCAGGCGTGCGGTGAGGGCTGCGCACCCATCGTGCCACCGCAACGACGCGTGGAACAAAGCGCCGCAAAACCGTCCTATATCGCCATGCAAGAGCCAGCGCCGTAAGGGCTACAACTACAAGAGCCAGATAGCCATAACACTCCTTGAGCGCAAGCATCAAATGCTGACTTGCAGCCATCCGTTCGGCATGGGACCGTGTCAATCGGAGGAAACAGACACCGCGGCATACTTGGCATGACCGAAATCTTCCGCCAAAGTATGGCACAAGTGTTATATAAAACAATAGGGCAAACCGTGCCGCGACATCAATCGCAGCACAATCATACCAAAACAAAGTTATTCATTGCAAAGTGTTCCAGAAAGCGACCTCACTCACGGGAGTTTCGCCTCTCATACTTTTTTTTACCACAAAAAAAAGGAACAAAGCGCTCTTTTTTTATTCTGTTGCTCAGAGCACCATGTAAATTTTCCGTATGCAGGCATCCGGCGTGCATATACTCATTCTCTCCGGCTATCAGCATTACGCTATATTGCGCCAATGCGTCACCGATTGACGCGGCATAGTTACTCATTTTTTCGATACAAAAGCCTTTAAATATCTTAACAGCGCTAAACATTATTTGCCGTATGGGCATTTATGCGTACATTTGCGCCATCAAAATCGACAAAACCATACACTTATGACGAAATCTGTCAACCGCATAGTTGCAACGCTGCTGTACGTAGCCGCGATAGTGACGTGTGCAAGCGCTCGCATGGTCGACCACGAACCGGTCGGTGTAATACCTTTCTCTATTGCAGAGGATAATCGTATATATGTCACCGCCTTTGTCAACGGCTCGGGCTCACTTAACTTCCTCGTCGACACAGGCGCTTCGTCAATCGTTTTGAACACAAATTCACCTAAGCTCAAGGGATTTATACACGAAGGCGAAACTACCCAAAACTTAGGATCTACCGGCGAAAACGACATCGAATACAGCAACGACAACTCGGTCGATATAGGCACAATCCACTATGACAAAGCCGGATGTGCGCATATCCCCTATCCACCCGAGTATTGGGACGGCGTTTTCGGTCTGAACGGGTTGGCCGCATTCAACATCGAAATCAATTACGATGACTTCAAAATATATTGCTATGCCAAAGAGCCCCTGGAAATTAACGATCTCAGGCATACTGTATCGATTCCCTTCATCTACAAATACAACGTACCATTCATCAAGCTGCCTGTTAGGATTAACGGAATACTTCATAACCTTACGCTTGAAGTAGACACCGGCTCGGACCGCGTCATCGACCTGAACACGCCTTTCGTAAACAAGCATCGGCTCCTTGGCACACAGAAGCCTTTTGCCATTTCGCACATAGCAAGCTCGGATGGCGGAAGCGGAGAGCTGAAGAACGTGTTTTTTGACGAAGTTATCGTCGGCCCGTTCATAATGCCGAAGGTCGCAGGAGCATTCTCGACACTTACCGCCGGGATGCAAAGCAAGGAGGACATCGATGGAATGATCGGCAACAATTTCTTGAAGCGGTTCAACATGCTTATCGACTTCAAAAGCGACATATTGCACTTACAGCCTAACAACTTCTACTACACACCTTTTTATGACTTCTTGGTGAAATAGCATCCGCTGCTCGAGACGGTAATACGACACCGACAATAGGGCCGGCCCAACTGCGATATGAACAAAAATCGTTATATTTGCCGTATGAATACCGTCAAGGAAATACGCGAAGGCATTGTCCGCAGCCTGACGCCGCACGTTGGCAAAGACGAGGCGGAAGCCATGGCTCGCATCATACTTGAAGATGCCGCCGGAGTGTCGCGCACTGCCGCCATTATCGATCCGGGACGCTTACTCGAAGACGCCACGGTGGCGCGCATCAGTGCCATAGTCGGGCGTGTGGCCGATGGCGAGCCGCTGCAATATGTCTTGGGCGAGGCCGTGTTTATGGGTATGCGCCTGCGCGTGACGCCGCACACCCTGATACCGCGCCCCGAGACTGCCGGGCTGGTGGACATTATCACGGACGAGTATTCCGGAGCCAAAGACCTGCAAATCATTGACATCGGCACCGGAAGCGGATGTATCGCCATCGCCTTGGCACGCGCCCTGCCCTATTGTGCCGTAACGGCCGCCGACATCAGCTCCGAAGCGCTCGCCGTGGCCTCGTACAATGCCTCAGCCCTCGGCACATCCAATGTCAAGTGTATCCGATTGGATGCCTTACACCTCCCGATGCCGGCAGCGCCACTATACGACATCATCGTCAGCAATCCGCCGTACGTCACCGTCGCCGAGAAGGCGGATATGGACCGACGCGTGCTGGACTACGAACCGGGCACGGCTCTATTTGTCCCCGATGATGACCCGTTGCGCTTTTATCGCGCCATCGCCGTTTATGCGCAATCAGCGCTACGCCCCGGCGGTTCGCTGTATTTTGAAATCAATCCCCTGTATGCCACCGATATGGAACAGATGCTGCGCTCTCTCGCCTTTGAAGACGTGGACATCCGTCGTGATTACAGGGGTAAAAAACGTTATGCCGTATGCCTTTGTCCCGAAAAATAGTCACTTCGGAAAAAGCTTTGGCACGCCTCGAGGAGCTGTGTGTCCGCGGCGAGCGTTGCGAAAGCGAATTGCGCACAAAACTGCGGACATGGCAAATCGCCTCCGCCGATGCCGACGCCGTCATCGACAGCCTGCGGCGACGTCGTTTCTTTGACGATGCTCGCTTTGCTCATGCCTTCGTAACCGACAAGGTGCGCTTTGCACGCTGGGGACGCATCAAAATAGCTATGGCTCTACGCTACAAGCGCATAGGCAGCGACATCATAGCCGAAGCTTTGACCGAAATTGACGAACGAGCCTATATCGAGGCTTTGGAAGCGGTCATCGCCGCCGCCGTCCGCCGCATAGGCGATGACGCAGCACATACCTACGAAGGCCGCACCCGCATATTCCGTGCCGCCGTCAGCCGCGGCTTCGAAAGCGATATATCGGCCGCCACCATTCGCCGCCATTTGGCCGACAGGCACGACTAATCTCTATTAAAGAAAATCTGCTCGTTATTGCTTGATATTAGAAGCTTCAAGTTCCAGAAGCTTCATTTTGGCCGCAAGACCGCCGGCAAATCCGGCAAGCGAACCGTCGCTGCCTATCACTCGATGGCACGGCACAATGATAGATATTGGATTGGCTCCAACGGCAGCAGCTACAGCCTGAAATCCAAGCGGGCATCCTACAGCTCGCGCCACAGCGCCATATGACATCGTCATCCCGTATGGTATCGTTGTCAGGGCATCCCAGACACGATGCCTGAACGGAGTCCCCACAGCGCCAAGCCTCAAATCGAAAGCCATACGCTTCGATGCAAAATATTGGTCCAACTGAGACACTACTTCGGTCATGGCCGATGATTCCCGATCCGCGACAATCGGTCCGACTGTCGCAATAAGTTTGCGCATATTCCAGTCGTAATGCCTGTTATCTATCCAGTCGCAAAGACACAAAGCCCCGGTAATTCTATCGACGCCAAGCATCAATTCGCCTACGGGCGAGATGTATCGGCGCGTACACAGCATCAATAATCATCATCAAAGAAATCACTTGACGAAGATTCGAAGCTGTCATAGCCACCTATGCCGCCGTAGTCGTCATGATCGTCCATCAAACTGTCATGGTGCGTGGAATGCCACGGGAAACCATCGTCCATGCTATTATGGTAACCTCCTATGGGAGGAATCACACTATTGTCATTGTGGTGGCAGCGGTGGTCTCCAAACAGCCAGTCAAAGATGATTAAATCTCTAAAAAAACTCCAAAGTGACATATTTGCTTTGATTATGTATTTACGTACGACGCATTAGGCACGTCTTTATCACCGCAAATATACACATTTTCGAGCATTTGCACAATACAAGCCCGATTTTTTCGGATTATATTACTCATGCGACGCCACCATATGGTGCGAACAGAATACTCGAGGAGTCTTAACCGCAATCGGGTATCACCAAGGCACAAGGCAAGCCCGGCCGAAGACTACTTCTGTGACGTTAACGCCTCGTCTATGGCACGAGACAATTGATCCGGGCAACTGGTGCCCTTGACTCCGCATTGGATGCCATGAAGGCGACGCGAGACTTCGCGTGCGTCCATGCCTTCTATCAAAGAAGACAAGCCGCTGAGATTGCCCATGCAGCCGCCTGTAAATTGCAAGTCATGTATACGTCCGTCCTCGATAGAAAACTCGATATTACGCGAACATGTGCCGTGCGGTGTGTATGTATATTTCTGTTTCATTGTATCGTAGCGTTTGTTTACATTTCAAAAAAATAGCACCCGAGAAATACCGGGTCAAGCCGAAATACCCCTATCGAACGCACCGCATCGGCCGAAGCACGCCGCGGTACATCCGCAAACAAAAAGGTCGCCGACGTGGGTGGGATGTGTGGTGTCGGCGACCATACCGAAGGTGTCTCGCGACACGTTTCGAGTTGGGGATGATGGATGTGTGCTCGAAGTGGGACTCGAACCCACACAGCCGGTAATGGCCAAGGGATTTTAAGTCCCTCGTGTCTACCATTCCACCATTCGAGCGTATATCAATGTACTGCCGTCCCTTTCGTTACGGCCTCGCAAAGGTAGGCATTTTATTCCACTCCGCCAAACACCATTCCACAAAAAAAAGATTTTGAAATAATGGATAACTTTCGTCTGAGTGGGCGCAATTCGTTCTAGTTCACTCCATTATTTTGACTTTGAATTTAGTCTTATGACCACCGAAAGTGTTTTTGTATCCGATGGTATCTTTTTCGACTCGGATATTCATCATGATTTCCCGAATTTGGTCGGCTCTCTCAATGGGTATGTTTGAAGCTATGGCCCGGATAAACCCATCTTTGCTTTTAAGTAGAGCGCTCCAGTATCCGTTTCCGGATAATTCGATGAGTTTGAAATCCCCTCGCTCGATTTTATTCACGTCCGTGATATTGCCTTTGAACTCGGGTGAAAATTCCAATATGGCGGTCACCTCCGAGAAGAATATCATCGTGATATTCACGTTGGCATTTCCGGGGTCGTTGACACAAATGCCTAATGGGGCTTTGAGCGAAGTAACACCAATTTTCATCTCCTCCGGAATTTTGTCGAAAATGACAAGTTTGTTCCAAACTGCTACAGTGTCGCTATAGCATACCGCATATGCTTTTGCCGAAAATGCCGAGCAGATGATAGGCAGTAATGCCAAAATAATTATCTTGATATGCTGTGCCATTGTGTTTCGGTTATTTGTAGGCTGTTGAATATATTCTAAGTAGCCTTTCTGTCTAATCCAGTATTAATGGCTCTACCTTATACTGCCGTATTTCTACGCGGCCTTTAGTAAGTCGGTTTTTATAATTAGACTTATCGGGGCACATCTGGATGTTAAGCATAATGTCTCTAACCAATTCGGTCTTAGACAATGGAACGCCTTTTGCAACAGCAGTGACATATAGAGGCGATTGTAAAAAATAGTGTAGACAGGCATTATATTCTCCGCTGAACACTTCGATTAGAGTGCTTGCTCCGATCACAATCTTGTTTACATCATATATTGATCCGTTGAATTTAGAGAAGTCTAAATATGCTGATGGCCTGAAGGTCATATCAATGCGTACATCCGGATTCCGGGGATTATACACGGTGATGTCTTGGCAATTCTTGGCGGAGTTGATGGCTATAACCATCGAATCCGGAATCTTGTCAAAAATGACAAGCCCGTGATCCTTAACAGCTATTGTATCGGCGTGGAATGTCTCGGATGCCACATCCGCTGTTTGTGCCCTGACAAAGCATACGCTTAGTGCTGCAAATGTTAGTAGGATTAGACGTTTCATCGTTTATGGTTTATTTATGACTGTGGATGGTCAGTCCGCAGAAACATTATCGCTTATCGAGATTAATAGCTGCTTGTATTCGGGTTGAATAAGCTCTGTGTACAAAGGCTTAGAAACCTCTCTCAGAAAAGCCTTGATCTTCTCCGGCGTTTTTAGATTGTCCTCGTACTCGCCTGTGGTATTATTTGCATACCAGCTAAATGCCAAATCGGTTATTATATCCCGGTAAAGTTCATCTTTATTTTTCTTTTTTAGTGCTTGAGTGTGTTCTATAAAACTCGTTGTAAAGCTTATGTCGCTATGAAACTTGCTAAAGACATAGTCGCTGATTGCCTCACTTGCTGCTTCGTCGATACCACCTATTAGGTAGTAGGCGTATATCGTGGCGAATTCTGATGTGGACAGATGGTGAATATTTGTATCCAATAGAATGTCTGTCGTTTTGCAAATAACCATGCTGTCGGAGATATTATAAAGGACAGACTTGATTCCGTCATATACAGAAGTAGTATCTTGCTCAGATATTTGCAGTTCATTTTCATCAAGAATACAGTCTTTTCGGCGCCTATTTAATTGGTGAGCGCCGAGGCTCTTATAAAACAGGCCTCTACTTTGTTCGTATAAGACTTTAGCATATTCTACAAAACTATGATAGAAATGGTTGCTATTAAGATACTTGATTAAAAATGCGTGCTTTATTAACTCTTTTGCGCGTTCTTCATCGTGTATACGTACAAAAACAAAGTAATTGTATAGTAAAGCAAAATCCTGTATGGATAATTTCCGGTCTTTCCTGTCCAATAAGATCTTGGCTGTTCCGTGGACTACCAAGCTGTCAGACACTTGGTAGCGAATATTGTAAATTGCATGGTCGACAGCCCAATCATCTAAGGATACAGTTGCTATGTCAGCGTTGCTTTCAACCTCTTTTACGGCGTCTGATGATGGCGTATTTTGCCTACATGAGCTAAGACCCATACAGGTTGCTAAAAGTATGACCATAAGTAAATTCACGTTCATTTTCCGTTAAAGAATAACTGATTGATAATATCCAATATCGGAGTCCAAAAATCCGTTTTATCAGGATTATTTTCAGGCGTAACAACTATTGTGTCAAGTTCGTTGAACTCAATCAGCCGAAGTTTGTCCATATCGTCAAATGTTATTGGAGACAACAAGTCGTCTGTGACCGTTAGAATTCCCGGCTTGTCGTCCGGATTTGATCTTGTCAGCGCGTCAGTGACTTGTTTTAATGCCGCGATATCGTCGTCAGACATTCGGATACATCCATTTGTGTTGACCAATTTGTTACTTCTCGGTCTGCCACCATGCGTATGCATACCATCGCGGTTCGGGCCTCCTTCTCCGCCTAAATAGTGCTGTGCCAATAGAGGGTTCTTGCCAAAAGATTCTGTCCTATAATTAGTGCCGGGCCCTGTTTTTCTCCACCCAAGGATCTCATATTCTCCTTGCGGCGTGTCTCCGTTTGTTCTATCCCTTGGCCCATTGTGAGAGCCCTTTACTAAGACAACAGTGCGAAACACCAATAAATTATCCTGACTGTAAACACTATACAATGCATACGGATGAGCCTGTCTGCCCGGTGATGCGGACACTTTTACCGTCCACATTCCTGTTGGGTCGGTGAAGCGGAGGGGGTTGGCGGCGCAGTGGGTGTAGGGGGAGAAGGATGGGTAGTCGGCGGACTTGGGGTCGGGGGTGGTGAAGCGGTCAAGGATGGCATCGTGCCAGCGAGCGGTGTTGTCGTGCCAGCCCAGCCCGGCGAAGTTGCTCCAGCGATTGCCGATATGGGCACGGTCTGTCACGCGCTCGG